>ERZ795052.311-NODE-311-length-74510-cov-26.136284_pt1 | contig 74510 bp, 60 predicted proteins | sample MGYA00375136_ERZ795052 | MGnify/ENA primary metagenome ERZ795052 (study PRJEB30181, sample SAMN05720156) | activated sludge metagenome | isolation source: Anaerobic digester | place: Japan | collected 2015-05-26 ...
AAAATCAATAAAAAATGGCGGAAGTGCATGGGAATCGAACCCACCTGGGACGGTTTTAGCGCCCCACACCGGATTTGAAGTCCGGGAGGCCCACCAGTGACCTTGGCACTTCCGCAGGGACAACTTCCCTATCCCCGTATATCCTGACGGGGTTATAAATTCAAGTTGAATCTGACGGACCGTAATTTGCCGTCAACGTTAATCGGGATGGCCGGTCTGCTCCAGGGACCTGTCGAGGATTTGCACCGCCACCTCCGTCCCGCGGGGGACTTTCGTTTCCCCTTCCGGCAGGACGATAAGACCGTTGGCCAGGACCATGGACTTGAGGATCCCGGAACCCTGTTCGCCGGTGGACCTGACGTAATATCTTCCCGATTCCCGGCGGACCTGGCCGCGGATGAAATAACGCATCCCCGCCTTTTTCACCTGTTCATCCTCCAGGACGGCCCGGATCTGTTTCCGGAAAAGATTCTGATGCCCCATCATTTTGAGTAGAGAAGGCCGGACGAACTGTTCAAAGGAGACCATAGATGAAACGGGATTGCCGGGGAGACCGAAGACGGGAACGCCCCGGATGGATCCGAAGGCCAGGGGCTTGCCGGGACGCATGGCCACCTGCCAGAACTGCATGGCATTGCCCACCTCCTTCATGATATCCTTTACGAGGTCGTAATCACCCACGGAAACGCCACCGGAGGAAATGATCAGGTCCGCCCGGACAGCCGCCTGAAATTTTTCGATGAGCTCTTCCCGGCGATCCTTTACGATGCCAAGCTGCAAGACGGCGGCGCCGCTTTCCAGTACCTGGGCCGCAGTTGCGTAACTGTTGCTGCTGATGATCTTCCAGTCGGACGGCGGCTCGTCGATATCCACCAGTTCGTCGCCCGTGGCCAGAATCGCCACCGTGGGACGCTGGTGAACATAAACGAAGGACCTGCCGAGCGCGGCCAGCATCCCCACTTCCGCGGGGCGGATTACGGCGCCGCGGCTGATCACCTTTTCCCCGGCGCCCACGTCTTCGCCGGCCAGGCGGATATCCAGTCCGGCGGCCGCTTCGACCAGGATATGGACCTGCCTGTCTGCCTTGCGCGTATCCTCCATGCGGATCACAGCATCGGCCCCGGCCGGCAGGGGGGCGCCGGTCATGATCCGGGCCGCCTGTCCCGGCGCCAGGGTCTTGCGGGGGACGGTCCCCGCCGGAATGTCTTCGATGACGTCCAGCACGATGGGGTTTTGCGCCCCGGCTCCCTTAGTGTCCACGGCCCGGACGGCGTATCCGTCCATGGCGGAATTGTTCTTCGGGGGGAGGTTGCGGGGGGCGGTTACATCCTCACCGATCACCCTGCCCAGCGCTTCCAGGATGTTGACCTTTTCCAGGGGCAACGGTGCGACGTTGCCGAGGATCGTCTGCAGTGCTTCATCTACGGAAATCATGGCGGCAAGCTATCTAAAAAGTCAAAGCTTGTCAACCATTACCACCAACAGCGAGTGGGATTGAACTTCCTTTGAAAAAATGTCACCCGTTCTCGGCGATATATTCCGGAGGCAATCATAAGTCATCCACTTGGTCTCATGGCCTTTTTTATCTCTTTCCTGTTTGGGGTTAATGGGTTATCGGCCACTGGAGGCTGATGTTGTCCCTATACTCAAGCCGCGCCAGAAGGTGCAGGCGACGCCGCACTAGAGGTTGGCACATAAATAATCGCTTATCAGTCGGTCACGTCTGATGGTCCGCATCTTCAGAACTCCGGCAGGAAGCAGGGCAAAAAACCGGCCCTACCGGCCTGGTGAGGGAACCACGGTTGCCTCCGGGACCGGCCGCCTTTTCAGCCCCGGCCGTTCTTTTTCCGGAAGAAATCTATGATGCCGTTGGGCATGAAGATGGTGACGACGATGAAGAGGGCGCCGTAGATGATCCGGGCGATTTCCGCCTGGGCGAAGGTGGAGAGCCCTTCGTTGACCACGGTGAGCAGGACGGCGCCGATGATCGGCCCTAGCCAGGTGCCGCCGCCGCCGAACATGGCCATGAGCACGATGAGGATGGAGATGTTGATGTTGAAGACGACATCGGGATGGATGTAGGTCAGGTAATAGGCGAAGAGGCCGCCGGCGATCCCCGGGAAGAAGGCAGAGAGGACGAAGGCCTGGATCTTGAGGCGGGCGGTGGGGATGGCCATGGTTTCCGCCACTTCTTCGTCGGCGCGGACAGCCCTGAGCCCCGCCCCTAAACGGGACCGGCCCAGCCACCAGGCGACGGTCAGGGTGATCGCCATCAGGAGCAGCATGAGCTCGTACATGATCGTCCGGGATAGTTGCTCCGGGATGTCCATGGTTTTCATCCAGAGACCTTCCGCCCCGCCCAGCCACTCGATGTTTTTCACTGCCAGATCCACGACAAAGGCGAAGCAGAGCGTCACGACGGCAAAATAGGGCCCCCGGATCTTCAGGCAGGGATAACCGATTACCAGGGCCACCAGGGCCGCCAGGGCCGCGGCGGGAAGGGAGGCGAAGATGGCCAGCGGCGGTGTCAGGGCAAACAGCTCCGCCATCTTGGCGGTGGCAAAGGCGCCGATGCCGAAGAAGGCGGCATGCCCGAAGGAGAGATAACCGGCGTAGCCGCCGATGAAATTCCACGAGGACGCCAGCACCACATACATGAAGACGGAGAACATGAAGGAGAGATAATAGACCTCCGGATTCAGACCGGGGAAGGCGGCCAGGAGGATCGTGATGACGGCCAGGGCGCCGAGGCGTTTCTTCTCCATCTATACCACCTGCTTGAACAGGCCGTGGGGCCGGAAGATAAGGAAAACCATCAGGAGACCGAAGGTCACGAGATTCACCCACTGGAAGGGGAGAAAGGCCATGGAGAGCCCGGTGATCACGCCGATGATCAGGCCTGCCAGGGCCGTGCCGACGATGTTGCCCACGCCGCCTACGATCACCACCAGAAACAGGTAGATGAGCCAGAGATTGTGAGAATGGGGTTCGAAGGAATTGAGGAGCGCCAGCCCGATCCCCCCCGCCCCCGCCGTGGAAACGGCCAGGGCGAAGGTGATCATGCTGATCCGGTACAAATTCACTCCGTAAAGCTGGGCCGCCTCGGGTTGCTGCCAGGCGGCGCGCACCGCCATGCCCGTATAGGTCTTCTTCAAAAAGAGATAAACCGCCGTGATCCCCACCAGCGACATGCCGAAGCCGACGAGGTGGGGATGCTGGAAATAGAAGGGCCCCACGATCAGGGCGCCGCTGGCGTAGGTAGGCGTCATGATCCGGGGGTCCGCCTTCCAGATCAGGACCATGACGTTCTCCAGGATGATGGCCAGGCCGAAGGTGAGGATCATGGAGGCCACGATGATCTCCCTGGCCTTGGTGATGGGTTTGATGAGGAGCTGATAGATCCCGCAGGCGGCGAGAAAGAGCAACGGCGCGGACACCGCGGCGGAAACCACGGGGTCCACGCCGAAATGCTGCAGCAGGCTGTAGGCCAGGTAGGCACCCAGGAGCCCGAAGGCGGCATGGGAGATGTGGATGACATGCATCACCCCCCAGGTGAGGGAAAAACCCACCCCCAGGAGGGCATAAACCATCCCCATCATGATGCCGCTGATCAGCGACTGGATGACTAAGACCGGGTCCACGTTACTTGGACCAGGCCGGTTTCGGGTAAACCGGCTCCCTGGTGCGCACGTTCTTCGGCCAGATCAGTTCCACCCGGCCGTTGATGATCTGGGTGGCGAAGTTGATCGGCGCCGGGAGTCCGTACTTGTCAAAGGTCATGGTCCCGGCGATGGTATTGACCTTGTGGGACTTCAGCCAGTCGCGGATCTTGGTCTGATCCAGGCTTTTGGCCCCCGTCACCCCCTGCTGGAGGACCTGCATCCAGGCGTAACCGAATCCGAAATAGAGGGGGTAGCCGTCGAGCTTGTACGTCTTTTTCACATAGGCATTGAGCTTGTCGTTCCCCGGGTAATTGAGCTTGCCGTGGAGGACCGTCCCGGAAAAGACGTAATCCCCGTCCTTCCCCAGTTCCTTGACCCAGGCGGGGACCACGGAGCCGATCCCCTGGACGATGGCCTTGGGATTGTAATCCAGGGCCTTGGCGGCCTTCATCGTGGTGACGCCGTCCGGGAAGAAGCCGTTGGAGAACAGGATGTCGCAGTTTTCCCGTTTGGCCTTCACGATGAGCGACGTGGCATCGGTGAGGGGGGAGTTGTATTTTTCGTTGATCACCACCTTGATGCCCAGATATTTCGTCCAGCGTTCGATGCCGTCCTGGAGTGACAGGCCGACGGGGTTGTTGATGGTGTAAACGGCGGCCCGTTTCGGCCGCTGGTCGGCGGGCAGCGTGTTCAGCCACTGGAAGAAGCCCTCGTACCACCATTCGCCCATGAGGGGCGGCGCGCCGAAGGAATAGGTGTAGCCCTGCTGAAAGCTCTTCATGTGGCCGCCCATGGAGACATAGACCATCTTGTGCTTTTCCGCCACGGCCATGACGGCCCGGGCCGCCGTGCCGGGGTAACCGCCGAAGAGAAGATCGACCTTGTCCACGGTGATGGCCTTCTCCGCGAAGGTCACGGCCTTGCCCACATTGGACTGGTCATCGTAGATCTTGAATTGCACCGGACGGCCCAGCAGACCCCCTTTGGCGTTGATTTCCTCCGCCCAGTAGCGCATGCCTCTCTCTATCCACTGTCCCGTTTCCGCAAACTCACCCGTCAGGGGCAGGGAGCCGCCGATGACGATGGGCTTGCCCGCCCCGAAGCCCGCGGCGGGGATGAGGATCATGAACCCGCAGCAGATCGCGGCGATCATGAGCAGCGACCAGACCTTGTTCCGTTTCCCTTTCATCATGAAGCCTCCTTTCTTTCTAAACCGATTTCTAAAGTCCCAGATAGGACGTCTTTACCTGTGGATCCTCCCGCAGTGCCGCCGCCGGGCCGCTCATGACCACCGCCCCGTTTTCCAGGACATAGCCCCGGGTGGTGATGGCCAGGGTCTCCAGAACCTCCTGGGAGACCAGGAGAATCGACAGCCCCTCCCTGTTGAGTCCGCGGATGATGGCGAAAATTTCCGCCGCCGCCTTGGGGGAAAGACCCAGCGACGGCTCGTCCAGCATGAGGAGCCGGGGAGAGGCCATGAGGGCCCGCCCCAGGGCCGCCATCTGCTGTTCGCCACCGGAGAGGCTGCCCGCCAACTGCCGCCGCCGGTCGGCAAGACGGGGAAAAATCGCATAAACCCGCTGGAGTGCTGCCGGGGCCTTCTTCCGCAGCGCGGGCAGATACGCACCCATGAGCAGATTTTCTTCCACGGTCATGGCCGGGAAAAGCTTGCGCCCTTCGGGGACCTGAACGATCCCTTTCCGGCAGACCATGTCGGGGGAGAGGCCCCGCAAGGATTTCCCCTCCCAGGTTATTTCCCCGGCCGCCGCCGGCACCAGCCCGGAAACGGTGTTGAGCAGGGTGGATTTGCCCGCGCCGTTGGCGCCGATCAGGGCCACCATCTCCCCCGGCGTTATTTCCATGGTCACCCCCCGCAGGGCCTCCATCTGACCGTAGCGCACGACCAGCTTTTCAACACGCAGCATACGCGGCCCCCAGATAGGCGGAGATGACCTCCGGGTGATTGGCCACCTCCGCCGGCGACCCTTCGGTGATCTTGGTGCCGAAATTCAGGACCATGATGCGGCTGCAGGTGGACATGATGGCCTTCATGACATGTTCGATCATGAAGATGGTGGTTCCATATGTTTCCTTGATCCGGAAGGTCAGGTCGATGGCGGCGCATATTTCCGTGGCATTCAGACCGGCGAAGACCTCGTCGAGGAGCAGGACCTCCGGGTTGAGGGCCAGGGCCCGGGCCACTTCCAGGCGCTTGCGGTCCTCCAGGACCAGCTCGCCGGGAAGGCGGCGGGCCTTGTCCGTCAAGCCGGTGAAGGCCAGGATATCCATGGCCGCCTCCCGGGCCTCCCGGGCGCCGGCGACCCTTTTCCGGCCGTAGAGGACGCCCGTGGCGACGTTGTCGATGAGGTTCAACCCCGCCAGGGGACGTACGATCTGGAAGGTGCGGCCGATGCCCAGGCGGGCGCGTTGATGGGGAGGCATACGGGTTATCCTGCGGTCCGCGAAGAAGAGTTCGCCGCCGTCAGGGGCGTAGATGCCGGAGATGACGTTGAAAAGGGTCGTCTTCCCCGAACCGTTGGGACCGATGAGCCCCATGATCTCGCCGCGCCGCACCTCGAAATCCACTTCCGCGAGGGCGGTCAGGCCGCCGAAGCGCTTGGTTATCTTCTTGCCCGTCAACATTAACGATGCGTCTCCTTAACGCTCTTCAACCAATGCCACGGCCCGGCACCAGCCGGCGCTGCCCCCGGTGAGTTTTACGGGGAAGCACGCCACCTTGAAGCCGAAAGCCCGGGGGATCAGGTCCAGATGGGCCAGCTTTTCCAGATGGCAGTATTCCCGCTCGCTGCCCGCCAGATGGGCCTCCCAGAGGATACTCCGGTCCCCGGTCCGGGCGAAGGCCTCCTTGATGGCCCAGAAGGGGCGGTCCCAGCCCCAGGAATCGATGCCCATGACCCGGATGCCCCGGTCCACCAGCCAGAGGGTCGCTTCCCGGCTCATGCCGCAGCCGGCGTTGAAATATTCCGCCCGGCCCCAGAACTTGTCGGCGCCCGTCATGATCAGGACGATGTCGTAGGGTTTCAGGACGTAACCGATCCGCGCCAGTTCCTGCGCCAGCTCCGCGCTGCCGATGACGGAACCCTTTGGTTTATGGCGGAAATCGAGAACGACACCGTCGCTGTAACACCACTCCAGGGGGATCTGATCGATGGTCCGGGCCGGTTTGCCTTCGCTGACCGGGGCGTAATGCCACGGGGCGTCCAGATGGGTGCCGGAATGGGAGATCATTTCGACGACGTCGTTGGCATAGCCCAGGCCGTCCCGGAGATCCTCCTCCCGGCAGCCGAAGAACCCCGCCAGCACCGGGGCCGTATCCCGGTGGCTCTGGCGGACCACCTTGAGGGAAAGGGCCTCGCTGGGACTTTCCTCCGTGGGAACGCTCAGATCGATGATTTGCATCTTACCGTTCATAACCCGCCGCACCTTGTCTGCGCGGCCCCGCGTTGGGGGCCGCGCGCCCCGGTCCTCCCCCACGGGAGGACAGATCAGTACCGGACCTTGTCCAAGCCCTTCAAACCCAGGATCTCCCTTGCTTCCGCCGGCGTCGCCGGCTCGATGCCCAGGGCCCGGGCTATCCCCACGATGTGCGCCACCTGCTCGGCATTGCTCCTGGCCAACTGCCCCTTGTCCAGATACATGCTGTCCTCCAGCCCGACGCGGACGTTGCCGCCCATGAGGAGGGCCGCCGTGCCCATCTTCATCTGGTGTTGACCGGCGGCGCATACGGACCAGACAAAATCGCCGAGGGCGTCCTTCGCCGTCCGGTAGAGGAACAGCAGGTTATCCAGGGTGGCGGGGATGCCTCCCAGCAGCCCCATGACAAACTGGAGATAGACGGGGGTCCTGATATGCCCCGCCTCGATCATGTGGACCAGATTGTTGATCATGGCCACGTCGTAGATCTCGATCTCCGGCTTCGTCCCGTATTTGTTGAAGGCCGCGGCGAACTCCCGCATGCTCTTGAAGGTGTTGGGAAAGATGTAGTCTTCCGTCATGGCCAAAAAGGCCGGCTCCCAGGGGAACCTGAAGTTGCTGTGCTTGGCGAGCAGCGGATAGAGGGCCACGTTTATGGAGCCGAAATTGAAGGACGCCAGCTCCGGTTCGAAGGCGGGGATAACCGCCAGGCGCTGTTCCGTGCTCATCCCGAGCCCCCCGCCCGTGGTGATGCACAGGATGATGTCGCAGCGGGACTTGATGTCGGAGATCGCCTCCCGGTAGAGCTCCAGGGAGGAGGAAGGCTGGCCGGTTTCGGGATCCCGGGCGTGGATATGGGCCACGGCGGCCCCGGCCTCCCAGGCCCGCACGGTGTCGTCGGCGATCTGCTGCGGGGTGATGGGCAGATAGGGGGTCATGGTGGGGGTGTGAATGCCCCCGGTGATGGCGGCGGTGAAAATGGCTTTGGTCATGCGTCAATCCTTTTCCTCGTTTGGTTTCCGGCTGCCCTTATTAGTCAGGAACGGGCATCCGGCAAGCGATAACCCCCGTCATGTTCGCTTATCTTCATTCGTCCACGATGGCCACGGGGCGGCACCAGCCGGCGGAGGCGCCTTTGATCTTCACGGGAAAGCAGCAGACCGTGAAGCCGTGGGGACGGCCGATAGCGGCCAGATTGGCCATTTTTTCCATATGGCAATAACCGGTTTCGATCCCCGCAAAGTGGGCCTCCCAGATTACCTTGGGATCGCCCTTTTCCCGGAATTCCCGGGCGAGGAAGGGCAGGGGACGGTCCCAGCTCCAGGCATCGATGCCCACCACCCGGACGCCCCGCTCGGTGAGGTAGAGGGTGCTTTCCCTGGTCATGCCCGGCCCCTTGACGAGATACTCCGCCGTCCCCCAGGCGGCATCGGCCCCGGTCTGGACGAGAACGATGTCCAGGGGCTTGAGTTCATAACCGATCCGGGCCAGTTCCCGCTCCACATCGGCGGCGGTGATCCGCTCCCCGTCCGCCTTGTGGCGGAAATCGAGGAGGACGCCGTCGCTCAGGCACCATTCCAGAGGCACTTCGTCGATCGTCAGGGCCGGTTTTCCTCTGTCCTGGCGGGGGTGGTAATGGTAGGGGGCGTCCAGATGGGTCCCGCTGTGGGTGGTGAGGGTGAGGAACTCCAACGCCCAGCCGAGGCTGTCGGGGAGCTGCTCCCGGCGGATGCCGGGGAAGAAATCGAGCATCTGTATCGCCCCCTGGGTGTGATCCACGTAATCGATCTTGGGGATCATCATCGGCGGGTCGGAGGGCAGGGCCGCCTCGATGGCGATGCTGAGATCTACAAACCGTTTTCCCATTTCTTGGCCTCCTTCTTTACAGCTTACGGGGGGCGGAATCACGCCGCCGACACTGCGGCAGCCTCACGCTTACCGTCCGTCGTGCGGTTTCTTGTGCCTGCGCGGGAAGTTTTGCCACCGTCCCGGACATGGCCGTCAAAAATTCACTCTGTCCAGGCCTTTGAGACCGAGGATCTGCCGCGCCTCCGCCGGCGTTGCCGGTTCCACGCCCAGTTCCCGGGCGATGCGGACGATCTTGGCCACCTGTTCCGCATTGCTTTTGGCCAACTGACCTCTTTCGAGGAAGAGATTGTCCTCCAGTCCCACCCGGGCGTGGCCGCCCAGCATCAGCGACGTGGTGCAGAGGTTGAACTGGGTCTTCCCGGCGGCGCAGACGGAAAACTGGAACTCGCCGATGGCCTTCCGGGCCATTTCCAGGAGGATGACGAAGTTTTCGATCGTGGCGGGAATTCCGCCCAGAATGCCCATGACAAACTGGAGATATACCGGTTTCTTTACATAGCCCTTCTGGATGAGAAAGGCGAGGTTGTTGATCATCCCCGCGTCGTAGATCTCGAATTCCGGTTTGGTGTCCTGGGCGGCGAAATTCTCCAGGAACTGCCTCATGGTGAGGAAGGTGTTGGGAAAGATGAAATCCTCCGAGGCCGCCAGATAGTTCTTTTCCCAGTCGTGCTTCCATTCCGTGTAGTTGTCGGCGATGTGGAAGAGGGCGAAATTGAGGGACCCGGCATTGAGAGTCGCCAGTTCCGGCGACAGGCTGTTGACCACCCGGACGCGGTTCTCCACCGGTTCGCCGAGGCGGCCGCCGGTGGTGCAGCAGACGACCATATCGCACCGCTCCTTGATTCCCGCGGCGACGGTCCGGAAGAGATCCTGATCGGCGCAGGGCAGACCCGTCTCCGGGTTGCGGACGTGGACATGAGCGACGGCCGCCCCGGCTTCATAAGCCCGCACGGCCTCCGCGATGAGTTGTTCCGGGGTCACGGGCAGATAGGGGGACATGCCGGGGGTATGGATGGACCCGGTCAGGGCGGCGGTAATGATCCTTTTTTCCCTCATGGCGGCAATCTCCTTTCTTCGGTGTTCGCTCCCTGCCCGGCGGGGCGGCTTCTCCTTCCCCGCCGGGAGTCCGGGGCACCGCCGGCAGGCGGCGGTGCCGCGCTTCTCTTTCAGTCCGTCTCCAGGTCCAGCAACTTCTCCAGCTGCGCTCCGTATGCCGCCACGATCTGCGGCGTGAACCGGTTGATCAATTTATTGGAATAGATGTCATGACGCACATAATTGGTCATCAGTTTGACCACGCCGGGATTGGTGGTCCAGAAGCCGTTCCACTCCCGCCCCGGCGGCTGGCTCATAAACAGCCCGGCGGCCTCATCGACGACGATGGTCAGCTCCCCGCTGTGACGGGCATAAACCGAATCTACCCGGATATGGCGGAATACCTTGCCGACGGCGATCACCTCCGGTGCGAACTGGATGGAAACGACGGTCACGCCCCGTTCCCCGGCGGCGGCCAGGCTGCGTTCCAGCAGTTTCCCCTGGGAGGGCCACATGCTCGTCAGGATGGATGTCTTTGCCCCGTCGATAAGCTCCCGGGCCCGGGCGATCAGGACGTCATGGTCCGTCAGTTGCCAGAGGGTGATATCGACGGACGGCAGGGAGATCTTTTCCAGGTTCTCCGCCAGAAGTTCTGTGGTGATCTTGAATTCGTTGTTTTTCCGGGCGAGAAATTCCCGGTACGGCAGGGGCGAATAAAGCTGCGGATCCGTGTCCAGGACGGCGACCAGTCCCTTCTGCATCATGCGGTTGAGGGTTTCGTAGATCTTGGCGCCGGGGACGCCGGAGCGGCGGCTGATTTCGTGGCCGTGGGAGGGGTGCTTCTGCAGGAGGGCGACATAGGCCTTGGCCTCGTAAACCGTCAGGCCCATGCTGTTGAGGGCATCCACCGTTGCCTGGAATAGGTCGCCGTATCCTTGTTCCATGATCACCCCGGTTTTACATAACTACGCCGGTAGTATAAAAAGCTCAAAATTTTTTGTCAAGGCGATTTTTGAGGTATCTTTGTCCTTGAAGAAAAGACCTTTATATTATAGAAAGTTTCCCTCCCCCAAGAAGAGGGGGATGCCGGTCGCCGTCCGGAGCCGCACCAAAATCGGGATGTCGGTGATAAGCGTGCCGGGATGAGATACGGGGTTAGCCGCCGATGAACAAGAAAGAACTGCAGAAAGAGATTCGCAGGCGTTTGGGTGAAAAGAACGCCATTCTCCTTGCCCACTACTATCAACGGGACGAGGTACAGGAAATCGCCGATTATCTGGGAGACTCCCTGGGACTGAGCATCGAGGCCAGCCGGACGGATGCCGAGATCATCGTTTTTGCCGGGGTGCACTTCATGGCGGAAAGCGCCGCGATCCTTTCTCCGGAAAAAACGGTGCTCCTGCCCCGACGGGATGCCGGTTGCCCCCTGGCGGACATGATTACGGAAGGGCAGCTTGCCGCCGCACGGGTAAAGCATCCCGAAGCGGCGGTGGTTACTTATATAAACTCTACCGCGGCCATCAAGGCCGCCAGCGACATCTGCTGTACCTCCGCCAATGCCCTGCAGGTCGTCCGGTCTCTTCCCGGTTCCGGCCCGGTTCTCATGATCCCGGACGGCAATCTCGCCCGTTTTATCGCCGGGCAAACCGGCCGGCAGATCATCCCCTGGGAGGGATTCTGCCCGGTCCATAACCGCCTCGACGGGGCGGCGGTAAGCGCCGTGCGGAAAATGCACCCGGATGCCGTCTTTGCCGCCCACCCCGAATGTGCGCCGGAGGTCCTCGCCCGGGCGGATTTCATCGGTTCCACCACCGGCATAATCGCCTATGCCGGCCGGCCGGAGGTAAAAAAGCTGATTGTCGGCACGGAACGGGGGGTCTTCTACCGACTCCAAAGCCTTTATCCCGAAAAAACCTTCATCCCTGCCGCCGATGATTTCCTCTGCCCGGATATGAAACTCACGACCCTGGAAGACATCCTGAACTCCCTCGTGAATATGCAGTATGTGGTCGAGGTCCCGGAAACGATCCGTATTCCCGCCCGGAAGTCTTTGGACCGGATGCTCGCCCTTGCTTAGGGTAAAGGGGCGGCTTTATTTGCGGACAGGGTAGCCTGCCCTTTTACCGGCCGGAAGGTAAAAGAGGCGCCTGATGACGATATGCTTGATGATGACTGAACATTTGCATCACCACCGCCCCGCCGCCGGCCTTTGTCTTCAATGAAAGTGCCTGCAACTGCACGTATATTCTCACCTTTTACTTCTAACTGCCTGCCGGTACGGGGGTGGAAATGAAGAGGATTGTCCGGCCGGTGAGGAAAAGCCGGGATCCGGTCTTGGAAGAACTGCTGGCGATGATCGACCGCCGGGAAAAGATCGTCGCCGTCCGGGGTCTGGAGGGTACGGCCCGGGCGTTCCTTGTCGCCCTGCTGCACCGGCGGCTCGCCCGGCCGGTCCTGTTGATCACGCCGACGGAAAAGGAAGCCCGACGGCTTTGTTCTGATCTCTCTTTCTTTTCCGGTGCCGGCCAGGTCTTGCATTACCCTGCCTGGGAGGTTGTTTCCACGGATCTCTTCTCCTGGCAGCGGGAAACGGAGTTGTCCCGGAGCGAGACCCTCTGCCGCCTTCTCACCGGCGAGCCGCTTTTGACGGTCGCTTCCGTACCGGCGGTCCTCCAAAAGACATCCCCCCGGGAGGACATCGCCGCCTATTGCCGTCGCATCTCCCTCGGGGACTTTCTCGACCGGGACGTATGGATCCTCAACCTCCTGCAGGGCGGCTATCACCGTGTCACCCTTGTAGAAGGAAAGGGGGAATTCGCCGTCCGCGGCCATGTCATCGATCTCTTTCCCCCGACGGCACCGTACCCCTACCGTCTCGAGTTTGTTGGAGACGAGGTCGAGTCCATCCGTCGGTTCGACCCCGATACCCAACGTTCCCTCCGGGAGATCGACGAGTTCCTCCTGACCCCGGCCCGGGAAGTCATCATGACGGAAGCACGCCAGAATCTGGGCATCAGCCGCGCCAAACAGCGTGCCAATGAGCTGGGCTTGTCCAGGGCGGTGCGGGACCATCTGGTGGAACGGATGGCCGACGGTCTGACCATGGCCATCAATCCCCTGCTGCTGCCGTTGTTTTATGACGAAGTTATCCCGCCGGGTTTTCTGCTGGATTATTTTTCCCCCGGCGGACTGTTGATCTGGGACGATTCCCTGGCGGTCGCCCGTGCCGGAGCTGATCTGGCCAACGAGATCGACCGCCTCCTCATGAAGGCCCGGCGGGAGGAGAGATTTTTCCTGGACAGGGAGGCCCATTACTGGCCCGGGGACCGTCCGGATCGGGACGGAGGCAATTTCCAGCAGCTCCGCCTCGACAATCTGGAGATCGGTGGGCGACAGGAAGCGCTGGTCCTTCGTGCCGCCCCTCCCGCCGGCGTCAAATCGGGCCTGGAGATCCGGAGTGGCGACGGTGCCGTCCTTTCCCCGTTGATAGAAAAACTGCGGGACTGGGTTCAGGATGGTTATACGGTCTATTTCCTGTACAGCGGCAAGGAGGGACAGCAGCGCCTCGCCCGGTTTCTCGACGCTCATGGCCTGGTCTATGGGTTGCCGACCGCGGCGGGGCTTGGGACTTCCGGCAGCACCGGAACGGAGGCAGGAAACACCGGCAATCTGGAAAAGTCTAATGAAGAGGAAGAGTTGCCTTTTCTGTCCGCTGTTTCCTCCCCGGCGGAAAATGGCGGCCTTTACCTCTGTGCGGGTCGGCTTTCCGGCAGCTTTGCCTACGATGCCCTGAGGCTCGTCGTCCTTTCCGACGAGGAAGTTTGGGGAAAGAAGATCACCGGCCGGCGTTTCCGTCCCGGTCGGGAGGGATATTTTCTCAAGTCCTTCGGCGAACTCCGGGAAGGAGACTATATCGTCCACCGGGATTACGGGATCGGCCGTTACGGCGGGCTGAAAAAGCTGGTTGTGGAAGGGGTGGAAAACGATTTTCTCCTCATATCCTATCTCGATCAGGACCGCCTGTATATTCCTGTGGACCGGCTGGATTCGATCCAGCGGTACCTGGGCCCCGAGGGGGCGGCACCGCGTCTCGACCGTCTTGGCGGCTCTTCCTGGGAGGCGGTCAAGGAACGGGTGAAGAAATCCATCCGGGAAACGGCGGAGGAACTCATGGCGGTCTATGCCGCCCGGGAGGTCATGGATCGCCCCCCTCTCGCCCCTCCCGACCGGCTGTATCACGATTTTTGTGCCGCTTTTGAATATGAGGAGACACCCGACCAGTACCGGGCCATTGAAGATGTGCACCTCGACCTGAGCCGGGGTAAGCCCATGGATCGTCTGATCTGCGGCGATGCCGGGTTTGGGAAGACTGAGGTGGCCCTCCGGGCGGCCTTCCGGACCGTGATGGAGTCCCGACAGGTCGCGGTCCTCGTGCCGACGACAATTCTCGCCGAGCAGCACTATCAGACCTTTTCCCGGCGTTTCCAACCCTTTCCCGTGCGGGTGGAGGTTCTCAACCGGTTCCGGACCAAAGCCGAGCAGGCGCAAATCGTGGCGGAAATCGCCCGGGGGACGGTGGACATCGTCGTGGGAACCCATCGCCTCTTGCAGAAGGATGTGCGCTTCAAGAACCTGGGGCTGGTCGTTATCGACGAGGAGCAGCGCTTCGGCGTGACCCACAAGGAAAAGCTCAAGAAGCTGCGCACCCTGGTGGATGTCCTGACCCTGACGGCCACCCCCATTCCCCGGACCCTGCATCTGTCCCTGGTGGGTATCCGCGATCTCTCCGTCATCCATACGCCGCCGGAGGACCGTCGGCCCATCAAGACCCATGTGGTCGAATTCAACGAGGAGCTCATACGCGAAGCCATCCGGGAAGAACTGGAGCGGCAGGGACAGGTATTTTTTCTCCACGACCGTGTCCGTTCGATTTACTCCATGGCCCGTTTTATCGAAAAACTCGTTCCCCGGGCCCGGGTGGCGGTCCTCCACGGGCAGATGAAGGCCGGTGAGATCGAGGCCACCATGGTGCGTTTTATCCAGCAGCAGTGCAACGTCCTGGTCTGTACCACCATTATCGGTTCCGGTGTGGATATCCCCACGGCCAATACGATCATCATCAATCGCGCCGACCGCTTCGGCCTGGCCCAGCTCTACCAGATCCGGGGCCGGGTGGGGCGGGCAAAGGAGGAGGCCCGGGCTTATCTCCTCGTTCCCAAGGGGGCCATGCTCTCCCGGGATGCCCAGAAGCGCCTCCAGGTAATTATGGACTTTTCGGAACCCGGGGCGGGGTTCCGGATCGCCGCCAACGATCTGGAAATACGGGGTGGCGGCAGCCTCCTGGGCATCTCCCAGTCCGGTCATGTCACCGCCGTGGGATATGAATTATACACGGAGCTCATGGAGAAGACGGTGCGGGAACTCAAAGGGGAATCCGTCGTGGCGGACGAGATCCGGCCGGAGATAAATCTGGGTATTCCGGCCTTGATCCCCGCCGGCTACATGCCTGACGAACAGCGGCGCCTGGTGACCTACAAGCGGATCTCCCTGGCGGCCGGCGAGGAGGATCTGGAGGAAATCCGGGCCGAACTGGCGGACTGTTACGGATTCGTACCGGAGGAAATCGAGAATCTTCTGGAAGTGATCCGGATCAGAAACCTGTTGAAGATTCTCAAGGGCAGGAAGATGGGATATGACGGCAAACAGCTCGTGGTGGTCTTTCAGGCCGACAGCCCCATCGATCCCGCCCGGATCGTCAAAATTTCCCGTACCGTTGCCAAAGGGGTGAAGTTGACGCCGGATTTCAAGCTCCTGGTTCCCCTTCCCGGCCTGACGGGAAGGAAGATAACGGCGGCGGTTAAGGATCTCCTGGAGTCCCTGCGGGACGACCGGCCTTTAGCTATGGTAAAATAACAACGATCATGATAGTCATGCCTCCACGCATACCTGACGGCGGCGATCTTGTCCCGAAGATATTCCAATCCGGTCGGGCATGACCATCAATGGGGAAGACAACAGGGGGAAAAATGAAAAAATCTTGTCTGATCATGGCCGCGGCGATACTGATATGCGCCACGGTTGTTCCTGCAACCGGTGAGGTGGTGGACCGGATCGTCGCCATTGTGAATGACGACGTCATCACCCTTTCGGAGTTGAACGACACCTTCGATCCCTTCATGAGGAAGATTGAAGCGAACCTGTCGGGTCAAGAGAAGGAGAGAATGATCGGGGAGGGGAAGAAAACCATCCTGAACCGCATGATCGACGGCAAGCTTATCGAACAGGAGGCGAAGAAATCGGCTCTGACCGTCAAGGACGAAGAGGTGATGGGGGTCATCAAGGATATCCTCAAGAGCAGAAACATACAGATGGCGGATCTGATGCAGGCCCTCGCCAAGGACGGGCTCACCTTGGAAGGTTACAAGCAGGAGCTCCGGGGGCAACTGCTGCGGCAACGCCTGATCCGCAAGGAGATCCGCGCCAAAATAGTGATCACTGACGAAGAGATCGGCGACTATTACCGCCGGCATCGCGACGAATACGAAGGCAAAGAGGCGGTGCGGCTCAAGCAGATCCTGATCCCCTTTCCGGCCGTGGCGGACGATTTTATCCGCCGGCGGGCCCGGGAGGTGGCGGATGGCGCCCTCAGGAGAATCAAGGGCGGCGAGAGCTTCGAAGCGGTGGCGGTCCAGTACGCCCAGGGATCGGCAGGGGCCGCCGGCGGCGACATCGGCTTCGTGGAAAAGGGGAGCATGCTGCCGGAAGTGGAAAAGATAGCCCTGAGCCTGGATATCGGGGCGGTGAGTCCGGTTATCGAGTCGCCTCAGGGATTTTATATCATTCAGGTCGTGGACAAGCGGGGAGCGGGATTGAAACCCATCACCGAGGTCCGCCAGGAGATCAGGATGAAACTGGAGGATGAAAAGGCGGCCAAGAAATTCGAGGAATGGATTGCCGAACTCCGTGCCAAATCCCTGGTCGAGGTCAAGCTCTGAGTTTTTATGGGGTTCATCAGCGTCAAGGGTGCTTCCCAGCACAACCTCAAGCACATCAACGTGGATATCCCCCGGGAACGCCTGGTGGTCATTACCGGTGTGAGCGGTTCCGGCAAGTCATCCCTCGCCTTCGACACGATTTACGCCGAAGGCCAGCGGCGCTATGTGGAATCCCTTTCCGCCTACGCCCGGCAGTTCATCGGTCAGATGGACAAGCCCGACGTGGATTCCATCGAGGGTCTGTCTCCCGCCATCGCCATCGAACAGCGCACGGCCAGCCAGAATCCCCGCTCCACCGTCGGAACGGTCACGGAGATTTACGATTATCTCCGGCTCCTTTTCGCCCGGATCGGGATTCCCCACTGCTATCAGTGCGGCCGGGAAATCCGTTCCCAGACCATCGACATGATGGTGGATACCATCCTCGCCTTTCCCGAGAAAACCAAATTCAACATCCTGGCCCCGGTCATCCGGGGGAAAAAAGGGGAGTTTCAAAAGGAACTCAAGAAACTGCTCAAGGACGGCTTCGTGCGGATCCGCGTGGACGGGGGGATACGGGAACTGGGGGAGGAAATCGTCCTGGACAAGCAGAAGCGGCACGATATCGAGGTGATCGTCGATCGTCTCGTCCTTCGGGAAGGGATCCGCAAACGGCTCCGGGATTCCCTGGAGACCGCCTCCCGCCTGGCCGACGGACTGGTTTGCATCCAAATCGCCGGTGGTGAAGAACTGCTCTTCAGTGAGAAGTACGCCTGTCCCGATTGCGGCATCAGCGTCACGGACCTGGCGCCGCGGATGTTTTCCTTCAACAGCCCTTACGGGGCCTGCAGCGAGTGCGATGGTTTAGGCAGCAAGATGTTTTTCGATGAGCAGCTCGTCGTCCCCGACGCCGGTCTTTCCCTCCGGGAAGGGGCCGTCGTCCCCTGGGCGGGGCGTAATTCCCTGAGTTATCACCAGATGCTCGATGCCCTGGCGGAACATTACGGCTTCGACATCAACACCCCCTTCGGAGAGCTGCCGGCGGCGGTGCAGCGGGCCCTGCTGTACGGATCGGGGAAAGACAAGATCCGCTTTTACACCGACCGGCGGGGCCGCCGCTATTTCTACACGAAATCTTTCGAGGGCGTTCTGAACGAACTGAACCGCCGCTATCTGGAAACCCAGTCCAACGCCGTCCGCCTGGAATTGTCCCGTTACATAAACCTGCGGGAGTGTCCCGCCTGTCACGGGGCGCGACTGAAGCGGGAGAGCCTGGCCGTGACGGTGGGGGGCAGAAACATCGATGAGCTGTGCCGCATGTCCATTCGCGAAATCGGGGATTTTTTCGCCGCCCTGCCCCTGACGGAAAAGGAAACGCGTATTGCCGAGCGGATTCTCAAGGAGATAAGGGAGCGCCTCCATTTCCTTCTCGATGTGGGAATGGATTATCTGAGCCTGGACCGCTCCGCCGGAACCCTGTCGGGGGGGGAGGGCCAGCGGATCCGCCTGGCCACCCAGATCGGTTCCGGACTCGTGGGCGTCCTGTACGTCCTCGACGAACCGACGGTGGGTCTGCACCAGCGGGACAACATGCGCCTCATCGCCACCCTGAAGAAACTCCGGGATCTGGGCAACACCGTCCTGGTGGTCGAGCACGACGCCGACATGATGATGGCCGCCGATCAGATCATCGACATGGGACCGGGGGCGGGGATGGACGGCGGGGAGGTGGTGTTTCAGGGGAGCCCCGCGGAGATCTGCCGGGACGAACGATCCCTGACGGGTCTCTATCTCTCCGGGCGTAAGGCCGTCCCGCTGCCTGACCGCCGAAAATCCCCCGACGGCCGCCGGATTGTCATCGAGGGGGCCTATGAACACAATCTGAAAGACGTGGATCTCCGCCTGCCCGTGGGTCTTTTTACGGCGGTTACGGGGGTCTCCGGCTCCGGCAAGAGCACCCTGATCGTCGAAACCCTTTACCGCGTCCTGGCCCGCCGCATCAACCGGCAGCGGGGAGGGATGGGAAAGATCCGCCGGATCGTGGACCTGGGGGGCATCGAGCGGGTGATCCTCATGAACCAGCAGCCCATCGGCCGGACCCCCCGTTCCAACCCCGTCACCTATACCGGCGTGTTCGGCCATATCCGCGACCTCTTTACGGGACTGCCGGAAGCACGGATCCGGGGATACAAACCGGGGCGTTTCAGCTTTAATGTCAAGGGGGGGCGCTGCGAGGCCTGCGAGGGTAACGGCCTGATCAAGATCGAGATGCATTTTCTGCCCGACGTCTATGTGACCTGCGATGTCTGCCGGGGCAAGCGGTTCAACCAGGACACCCTGGACATCTATTACAAGGAGAAAAATATCGCCGCTGTCCTGGACATGACCGTCCAGCAGGCCCTGGGCTTCTTCGAGAATATCCCGGCGATCCGGCATAAGCTCCAACTGCTGGCGGATGTGGGACTCGGCTACATCCGTCTCGGCCAGTCCGCCACGACCCTTTCCGGAGGGGAGGCCCAGCGGATCAAACTCTCCCGGGAGCTGGGGAAACGGGCCAACAGCAACACCCTTTACATCCTCGACGAACCGACCATCGGCCTGCACTTCGAGGACGTAGAGAAACTGCTGAGAGTTCTCAAAAGGCTCGTCGATATGGGTAACACCGTGGTGGTCATCGAACACAACCTCGACGTCATCAAGTCCGCCGACTATGTCATCGATCTGGGTCCCGAGGGGGGACCCGGCGGCGGCCGGATTGTGGCGGCGGGAACCCCGGAGGAGGTGGCGGCCGACGCGGCGTCCCTGACGGGACAATTCCTGCGCCCGTTGCTGTTTGCGCCCCCGGGCGCCTGACGGCAGGGGAGACCGCGGCGCCGGCGTCCTCCTGCCCTGTCCGGGAAGCGGAGCGTCTTGGCGATCCGCCTTGGACAGTCTGCCCGGGATGTGATAATTACATAAAACCCGCATGACGGCACGCCGTCACAAAGCAGGATGAAAATGCCGGGACGCGCGCCACCGCATCCGTAGCGGTCCCGTTAATGATAAACCTTCGTAGATCAATAACATATGCGCGCATTTGCGAGTGAAAAATCGCCGGGTCCGGCGGGAATTCTCGATCGTCGGGCGATGGTCGATAGCGCCGCGGCTGTAAGAAAAGCAGGCAAGTAACCGATTGTTTTCGTGTTTCGTTCGGCACGCGGCGGGCGCGGGGTGCGGAGGCGGTCGGTATCCGGGCGATAACGGGTTTACGGTTTGTGAGCCGGCGGGATTATGAACGGGGGTTCCACCATGAGCGGCAGCAGGGAAAAATGTGTCATCGTCAATCCCCTGATCGTCCTTCGGGAAGAATTCGATGACGGTGCCCTCCTGTTTGATCCGGAAACGGGCGCTACTTACGGTATCAACCCCATCGGCGTTCTCGTCTGGAAACACCTCGACGGTTGTCGCACCGTCGATGAGCTCGCCGGGATTGTCTGTGCAAGTTTCGACGCCGTTCCCGCCGCAGCGGCGGATCATATCCGGGATTTTCTCAAGACCGCCGTGGCCCTCGGTCTGGCCGGCTTTGCCGGCGCATGAGGAGGCGACGATGCCGGTGATGAAGACCCCCCGCAATGTCTTTCTCGAGATTACCAATGCCTGCAATCTCCGCTGTGCCTATTGCAGCCATTTCTCGGGTCCGGGGGATGTGCAGGCAGACCTTCCCCTGGAAACATGGCGGCGGTTTATCGCCGAACTGGGTCGCCTCAGCGTCATGAACGTCATCCTTTCCGGGGGGGAGCCGTTCTGTCGTCCGGACCTCCGGGAGATCGTACTGGCGATCGCGGCGGCGCGTATGCGTTTCTCCATCCTCAGCAACGGCACCCTCATCGACGATGCCATAGCCGCCTTCCTGGCCGGAACGGGCCGCTGCGATCAGGTCCAGGTTTCCATCGACGGGGCCATCGATACCACCCATGACGCCTTTCGGGGAGAGGGCAACTTCCGGAAGGCGATCTGCGGCATCCGGGCCCTGCAGGACCACGCTGTGGCCGTGGCGGTCCGGGTGACCATCCACCGGAGGAATGTCCACGAGCTCGAGGCCATCGCCCGCTTTCTCCTGGAGGAGCTGGGCCTGCCGTCTTTTTCTACCAATTCCGCCGCCCCCATGGGATTGTGCCGGAAAAACGCCGCCCAGACGCAACTGACCGTCGCCGAGCGCACCCTCGCCATGGAGACCCTGCTGGCGTTGGCCTCCCGCTATCAGGGACGGATCGATGCCACGGCGGGTCCCCTGGCGGATGCGCAGCTCTGGCTGGAGATGGAGCAGGCGCGGCGGGAACGGCGGGAACGGCCCGCGGACCGCGGCTTCCTCACGGGCTGCAGCGGCCCCATGCAGACCATCGCCGTCCGCGCCGACGGGGTCATCGTCCCCTGCTCGCAGTTGCCCCACTTGATCCTGGGCCGGATCACCGAAGATGACCTGGGAGAGATCTGGCGGCAGCATCCGGAGCTCCAGGCCCTGAGGGGGCGCTTCCAGATCTCCCTTGCGGAATTCCCGTTCTGCCGTGATTGTCCCTATATCTCCTATTGTACCGGGAACTGTCCCGCGATAGCCTACAACCTAACCGGCCGCACCGATCATCCTTCTCCCGACGCCTGTCTCCGGCGTTTTCTGGCCCGGGGAGGCCGCCTGCCGGAAGTAGCCCGGCGACAGTGATTGACCAGGACCGGTCGTGGACAAAACAGCTTGACCGGGGAAGGGGCATGATGTATCCTCATGATCAATGGGGTGGAAACAAATCAATAATTTAGGTTGCTTTTTGAGGAGGGCGGCGATGGATGTCCGGAGAAGAACTCTTTTCAAGATGGTGGCCGGAGCGACGCTGTCGGTCACGGGCGGTGCTTTCCTGATGAGGAACGACGGCCTGCTCCAGCGCCTGTGGCAGCGGCTGCGCTTTCACCTTGCGCTGAATGCGGTGCCGACGAGAAACCCCGATATCGTCTCCACCCGGCGGGACCGGGAGACGATCCTGGCCTCCCGTTCGCAACGGACGGAGCTGCTGAAGCTCAATCCCGTGGCCGGACATATCTGGGAGCTGTGTGACGGTTCCCACCGGGTAAGCGATATCGTTTGCCTGCTCGGCAACCGGTTCGAGGTTCCGACCGCCACCTGTACCCGGGATGTGATGTTCACCGTGGCCACCCTCGGGGAACTGGGGGTGCTCCGGATATAAAAGTAGGCAAAAGGAACGTTGTCGGGAAGAACGAAACACATGTAAACCGGGAGACGCTCTTACCTCGGCCGCCTAAGCCGGGAGGGGGAGAGCCCGTGTGTGAAAGGCTGCAGCCTTCAGGGAGGATTTATGGGCGGAGACTCCAACGCGAAAGTCAAGCTTCCCTACGAGCCGCCGCGGATCTTTGACCTCTGGACCTCGTCGGCCTATGCCCAGACCCCGGCCTGCACTGAAGGCAGCGGAGTGGCCGCATTCTGCACCGTGGGCGGAACTCCGGCGCAAGAGTGCAAAACCGGCGGGGCGGCAACGGGGGGAAAGTGTCAGAGCGGCAGCACGGCGGCGTTAGAATGCGTGCCCGGCAGTGCGCCGTCGGGCGGAAAATGCCAGTCGGGGAATACCCCCATCGGCGTCTGCCGGTCCGGGTCCGTGGCCTCGGGCGGGGAATGCCGGACCGGCAACGTTGCCGGGAATAGATGCCGGAAGGGCAACCTGCCTGCCCAAGGATCAGCGGCGGCGGACGATTGGTAAGGCCATGGCGATCGACCGGTGGGCGCGGCGGCCCTGAAAATCTTCGCAATCTGCAGGCGTGGTAAATATCCGCGGTTTCCGCCGGGGGGCGGCGTGAGAAGGAGGCCCGCTTATTTGCGGGACGCGGCCGGGGCGGACGGTTTTTCGCCTAACCTTTCCCCGGTGCGCCGGCCAGCTCCCAAAAGCCGGGATCCTTGCGGAAAAACAAGTCATAGGCCGGGGTCGTCGCACAGACCCGGCGGCAGAGATCAAAGGCCTTTCTCTTCGTTGCTTCCCCCATGACGGCAAAGCCGTGCAGATGTGCCTGGAGTAATTCCACAAAAGCGAGGCGTTCTTCCCGGGGCGCGATGGCCGTTACGGCGGACTGATGGAGAAAGAACAGCCCGGCCAGCCTTTCCTCCTCCCGGTACCGGGGTCGCCGTCCCCGTTTTGTTCCCAGCTGGGTGAAGGGGGTGGCGTGGATGGAGTTACCGTCCCCGGCGACCGCGACGGCGGTGGCGTCATCGGACAAAATCACCCCCGGGGCGGACAGGGACGCGACGGTCGACTTGCCCGCCCCCGAGCGGCCGAGAAAGAGATAGCCGCCCCCCTCCTTTTTGATGCCGGCGCCGTGGACGATGATCCGGTCTCTGTGGACCATCACCAGGCAGGCGAACACAAACAGCAGCTTCCACAGTGTCGCGGGGAAGTGGCTGTCCGGTTCCGCATAGAAGATGTAGATCGTTCCCCGGCGGGTGGTTTCTTCAAAGATCAGGACGCCGTTGAGAAATCCGATCATTACCGCGGGATGATGCCGGTCCCCGGGGAAGATGTCTTCCGCCCGGGCGCCGACCATGGCGGCCAAAGGGGATCGTTCCGGGAGGAGGAGACGGGGTTCGGTGTCAAAGCGATGCCGGTAAATGCGTTCATGATCGAAATGGACCAGGCATACGGCGTCCGGAGAGGCATGCTTCCGGACCAGAAAACCCTTCAACAGCGGTGCGAGTTCGGGGAAGAGATGGGGTGCCGCCGGTCCGTGGGCAACAACGCGCAGACCGACCCCGGCGATGGCAAGGGAAATTTCTTTCATGCCGCCGGCAGATCCGCCGCCGGATCGTAGAGGCGTGACGGCGGGAACAGGTTTTTGCGATACGCCTCTTCACACATGAAGAAGGGACTGCGCAGGTCGCCGGAAACGGCATAGGCGCAGGCCCGACAGGAGCCGAGACAGCGGAATTTGAAGATGCACCGCCCGCAGATCCCGGACAGTTGCGCCGGGGTTTCCGCGCGCAGCTTCTTGAGCAGGGGGTGGTGCCGCCAGATTTCCTCCAGGTCGTCCACGGCGATGTTGCCCATATTGAGATCGGTTTCCGTCTGCCCGATGCCGCATATGGATACCGTGCCGTCGGCGAGAATCCCCAGAATATGAAGGATGTTGCATTCATAAAGGTTTTCCCCGGTGATGGCCCGGAGCGATTTCAGGCCGATGGGCAGGCAGAAGTAAATCTCCGTTTTGTACCGGCTGCCGCGACCGGCCTCGAGCCGGCGATCGATACCGATCAATTCTTCCACATCCACGTTTTCCCGGCGTTGAAAGACCTTTTCCCCGCGGCCGGTGGGCATGACGGGGTTTATCTTGAGGGACGCGACCGCGAACTCGTCACAGAGGGCCGCCAGGGCTTCGATTTCCGGGATGTTTTCCTTGTAGAGGCTCATGATGACCTGGGTGGTGATCCCTTCCTCCCGGAGGTGTCGCAGGGCGGCGACGGTCTTCTCAAAGCAGCCATTCACCCCCCGGAGGCGGTCGTGCCGCTCCGCCCGGGCGCCGTCCAGACTTACGGAGACCTGGCTGACCGCACATTCCCTGAACACTCCGGCCATCTCCCGGTCGATCATGGTCCCGTTGGATTCGATATCGATGCTGAGATCCTCCCGGCGGAGAAATCTCAGGAGCTCGACGATATCCTTCCGGAGCAGCGGTTCGCCGCCGGTAAGCTTGACTCTCCCCAGCCCCAGGGCTTTTGCGGTCCCAATGGCCCTCTTCAGGTCGGCGAGCGCCGCCGTCCGCTCCTCGCCTTCCCCGGGCGCGGCGGGGCATACCCAGCAGTGCCGGCAGCGGAGATTGCAGCGTTCGGAAAGGTAGAGGTATAGATTCGTCAGGGGGAACTCGTCAGGAGCCATGGCACTCGGATTTTATCAGGAAATTCATGGCTACCAGCTCGGCGCAGAACGATTCCGTATCCGCGGCGATTTGCCCGCCCGCCACTTCGGGGTAGCATGCCGTCAGGAAGGCGATGATCTCCCCCACCGTTTTCCGCCCGTCGCAGAGTTCATAGATGTTCACACCGCCGGCATTCAGATATTTCAGGTTGCCGGTCGCGGGATCAAAGAGAAAGGCCCCCTCCTCTTCCTTGCGGAAGACCAGCTCCGGGTGCGGTTGCAGGCAATCTTCCCGGGCGACAATTTTCGTTTCCATGGGCATTACGCGGCACCTCCCCGTCTTCCCTACTTCCTTTTCCGGCAAGAATCAACAGTGAATTTGCAAATAGTCGTTCCCTTTTCATCATGCCCCTGTTATTGTATCTCCGGACCCCATGAACGTTTCATATAAGGATTCCGCAATGCCCAGGCAGCCGACAGAAAACGGGGCCGTCATCGACCAGACCCTCTTTGCGCTGATCAACCGGCGGCCGGTACCAGCGCTCCGGGAAACCCTGGCGATGACGGGATTATTTCCCTATCTGGAGGCGAACGGCGTCACGGGGGTGCTGTTCTATCACCTCCAAAAAACGGGTGGTGAACGGCTTGCCCCGCCGGAAGTTTACAACGCCCTTCACGAAAACTTCAAGGCCCGGATCAGGAGGAACATGGAATTCGCGGCGGCGGCCAGGCTTGTATTCCGCCTGTTGCATGCGGCGGCGATCCCCTTTGTGGTTCTGAAAGGGATTGCCCTTGCGGAGCATGTTTACCCCCATTTTGCCATGCGCACCACCTCGGACCTGGATGTCCTGATTCGCCGGGAAGATCTGCAGCGCGCCGATCTGGTTCTGAGGGAGCAGGGTTTCCAAGCCCTCGACAGCACCCCCGGGCAGGCGCTACTCAACCCCCCGGGTTATCTGGCGAGCCTCGAATACCACCGCCCGGGTATGGCCTTTGCTTATGTCCATCTCCATTGGCATCTCATCAATACCTCCGTCCCGGCGACGGCCTTCATCGACAAACTGGACATGGAACGGCTATGGGAAAAAGCCGTGGTCGCTAAAGTGGCCGCTGCGGAAGTCCGGCTGCTCGGTCCGGAACATCTCCTCGTCTATCTCTGCGAGCACGCCTTACGGGTCGGTCATGCCTTTGACCGCCTCATTCTCGTTTGTGATATTTTCTATGCCGTCCAGGCTTACGCGGACCGCCTCGACTGGGATAACGTGGCGGCGGAAGCAAAAGCCCTGGGTCTGTTGGAATTTGTCTATCTCGGCTTGACGGTTGCCAGGTTCTACGGGGGAAGGGAATTCTTGAGCGGGGAGATCTTGCAGAAATTCGCCCCTCCGGCCCTTGCCCCGCTGGAGCGTCTCTTTCTCCATCTCCAGAAAAGACATTGCCGGCTGCGAGGGAGCAGCTATCTCGTCTATCTTGCCCTCAGCAAGGGACCATTGGCCAAGGGGCGGCTGATCCTGCACACCCTTTTCCCTCCCCGGCGCATTCTTGTCCAGCGGGTCCGCCGCTCCGTGCCTACCCGGGGAAATACTCTTTATTTTTTGAGGATCAGGGAAATAGCGAGCTGTTTTTGCAAGCTGGTGCGTCTCTTCCGGCAACTGATCCATTCCCGCTTTTCATCAACATTATGACGGCGTCCCGTCGTGACGGTTTCACCTGAACAACGTCGATTTAAGGTTTTTCATCGGTGTAGAAAAGAGAGATACCTTGTGAGGAATATGATCAACAGCGGGGGGAAGACAAGGAAAAGCGACGTGGTCTTCTGGGATCGCCTTTCCGGATACTATGACGGGTTCATGAGGCGCTTCGCCCGGGAGTATCCGGAGCTCCTCCGGATGATCGCCGCGGAACTCCGTCCCGACGATTCGGTCTTGGAGGTGGGTTGCGGCACCGGTATCGTGTCCCTGTTTATCAGCCCTCTGGTAAGAAGGGTGACGGCTGCCGACATCTCTCCCGCCATGATATCCGTAGCCGCGGCCAAGGCCGGGAAGCGGGGACTCGTAAATATGGAATTTTCTGTCCAGGATGCCCTGGCCCTTACCTTTGCGGATAGTTCCTTCGATGCCGTCATTATTACCAACGCCTTGCATGTGGTTCCGGAGCCCATGGGGGTCCTGAATGAGGCCGGCAGGGTCCTAAACCCCGCCGGGCAGCTCCTTGCCGCCACCTACTGCCATGGGGAAAATATGAAGGCGCGCTTCCTTTTCCGGCTTCTTTACCTCACGGGATTCCGGCCTTTTCGCGAATACACTTCCCGGTCGTTTGCGGACCTGATCACAACCGCCGGTTTTTCCGTCAAAAAGACCCGGCTGATCGAAAAGGCCTTTCCCCTGGTTTATATTGCGGCGCAACCGGGAAAAGACGCATTTTCGAGATAGGCGTCGATGTCCATCCTCTTTGGAACGGACAATTTATGGATCAGAAAGGCTCCGTGATCTTGCCTGGCGATAATGCCGCTGGTCGGGGTGTAATGAACGAGCACGAAGGCTTGCCGTCACCAAGGGGTATGAAAATGATGCCAGCGAAGGAAAACAATAATAAATCCAATCGTTACAAGTGCATTTTCGGGTGAAAGATGAAAAATATCCGGAAATTTGTATGAATTCCCAGATCGACCGGTGAAAACAGTTTGAAAGATCCGGAGCCTGCCGGTCGATATTCATTGACGATTGAGTGCCGGATCTCTATTATACATAACGACATCAATAAATACGCATGTTGAAGGTTCTTTAGAATTGGCGACGTCATATTCATGCGCAAATAATTCCGGCGCTGTGTATAGATATAAATTTTCATGCCGGGGCGGCACCCGCAAACGATGAAAATGGTTTATGGAAATCACCCCGGTGTATTTTCATACTAAAGTCACTATTGAACCACTGACCAAGGCAGCGGAGTTTATTTTCTGACTAAGAAAACAAAGGCTTAATGAAGGGCAATTTCCGGAGGGCATGATGGTCGCTGCCGCCGTTACAGTGATTCTGGCGGTTGTTCTGCTTTGTGGGCTGCTGTATGTTCTTTGGCGGGAGCTCCGTGGCAGAAGTAAAAAACCTTCAAATCAAGATGGTTGCCGGCCGTCGAGGAAGAACATCTCCCGGCCGGACCGTGACGAACAGGTGACAGATTACGCATCTGTTTCCCCGTTCGGCCGTCGGGGAGACGGAGCCGAAGATCTGCAATCCTTTATTGTAAAAGGCATGAACACGATCTTTTCCCCTGCGGCCCCACCGACGGAAAACAAGGCGTCATTGCACAAACTTGACGACGTCGGCAGTGAGATCAAACAGGAGGTCTTATCTCTCGTCGGCGGCCTCAAGAATATCGAAACTCTTCATAAGCTGCAGAAAATGATCGGTGATCCCCAGGCGGCCATGACCGAGCTTTCCCGGATGATAACCGGCGATCCCATCATGACGGCCAAGATTCTCCGGGTGGCGAACTCTCCCTATTACGGCATGGAAAAAAAGCTCAATTCCATCAGTCATGCCATCATGATCATCGGTTTGGCCAATTTGAAGAGTATCATCTACAGCGAAGGAATCCTGAAGGCCCTCAACGAGAAGACCTTCCATCGGGACCCGACCATGCAGACGCTCTGGAAACACGCGACTTACACAGCCATATGCGCCTCCTACCTGGGTTACCTTTTCGGAGGTCTGAACCAGGGTACCCTTTTCACCTTGGGTATTCTCCATGACATCGGGAAATTCCTCATGATGAAACTGCCGCCCCGGACGCCGCATGGTTCCGCCGCCGCCGGAATGTATTCGTCGAATTGGACTATCAAAGAGGAGGAAGACACCTTCGGGATCAATCACGCCCTCGTCGGAAGATTGGCTTTACAGCACTGGGGGTTGTCGGCGCTGATGGTTGAAACCGTCAGCCGGCACCACGCCCCGGGGTATCTCGCTTTGGACAAGCTTGGAATGGATCACGAAGCCGTTCAATACCTGATGGTTCTGTTTCTGGCCGACCAGGCTGCCTGCCTGTTTGCCGCCGGTGCGAGCAGCGGGATGGATTCGGGAGACACACCCTTGGAAGGATTGCATCCATCCTATCATGATCTGGTAGACCGGAAGAAACTCCAGCAGCTTCTCCTCGATCGCAGCCTGTTTGGTCAGATACGAGAGGCGGAGGCGATTGCCCAGGCCTCCATGTAGGGAGAAAAACGGGAGTAATCACCGGGCACATTCATGACCGGCGACGTTCAGGGGATGAGGGGATACGGAACTGTGTATCTTGGCAATGACCTGTTTTTTTCATAACGTCTATTCATCATAACGGAGCTCATCCCCATTCTCTTTTGAGCCATCATGCCTGCGGTACAATATGGATGAATATTCTCTCTGAACGACAATATTCGTAAAGTATCGCTGTTTTTTTTGATTAAGAAGTTGCTCCGTGTGGAAAAGTGGGGAGAATGGGGGATCGAATTTGCTTCCATATAAAAAGGGGCCGACCAGTTCCTGGCCAACCCCTTGATTTTCTTGGTGGAGCTGAGGGGAGTCGAACCCCTGACCTCTTGAATGCCATTCAAGCGCTCTCCCAACTGAGCTACAACCCCACACCGGCAATTCGAGGTTGCCGCATAACACAGGCTTTGAAATATTGTCAACAACTTTTCTTTTCCCGTTCGCCTTGAGAATCCTGATATTCCTTGAGTAGCGAGGATTTGGGAACACCGGTGGCGATGAAATCCCAGGGAAGGACCTCATCCGTCTTCCGGTGACGGTAAACAAAAAAATCGGGGTTCAGGGATGATTCCTTCCTCACCGGGGGCCAGTTGCCGCCCCGCTGGTGGAGAGCGAGGAGAAAACTGCCGACGCGACGGTCCCCTACGGCGAACAAGGCCTGGAGGTAGTTGCCTTTTGATGGTTCAGCTGTGATCTTTATGTTTCCCTGACCACGGAAAGAAGCGGCGATGGTCTTGATTTTCTTTTCCGTCATCCGGATGTCTTCCAGGGGATACCACTGAAAAGGTGTCCCCGCCTTGGGGATGAACTGATTGAGGCTGACGGTGAGACGCTGGAAGCGCTTTTCCTCCGGACCGGCCTTCACGGTCAGCCGGGACAGGCGCCGGACCATGTCGATGATGGCCGCAATGTCCGTCGCTGTTTCCGTGGGGAGGCCGATGAGAAAATAGAGACGGACCTGATCGAATCCCCCTTGAAGGAGACTGACCGCCGCCCGGAGGATGTCGTCTTCTGTTATCCCTTTCCTGATCAGATCCCGCAGGCGCTGCGATCCCGCCTCCGGGGCCAGGGCCAGGGTCTCGATGCCCCCTTCCCGAAACAGAGAGATCAGCGCCGGGGAGATCCGGTCCAGGCGTACAGAAGCGACACCGAACCTCCCCTGCCGGCTGATGATCTCCCGGCATATTTCCGCCAGTTCGGGATGGTCGGAGACCGCCGTGCCGATCAAGCCGATCTTGAGGCCTTTCGCCAGTCCCCGGGCGACGGTGTCGCGAAGATTTTTCCGCCGGCGGAACCGGACGGGTCGGCAGAGATAGCCCGCGGCACAGAAACGGCAGCCCCGGCCGCAGCCGCGACTTATTTCCGTAAGATACATCGTTCCGAAATCCGTTTCCGGCGTCGTGATTGCCGATTCCGTCGAAAATTCATTGATGTTTTCAACCCACATCTTTTCTGTCGTCAACGGGAGCTCCGGGATGGTGGGTTTCCTGGCGGCGATCGTGCCGTCATCCCGGTAAGAAATCTCATAGAGATGGGGAATGTATGCTCCGGGTACCTCCCGCTGGAGACCGGAGAGCATTTCGTTTCGCGCCTCCCCTTTGTCGCGACGGGCAAGGAGGGCGGCCAGAAATGCGGGGAGGAGCGCCTCGGCCTCGCCGATGAGAAACAGGTCGAAAAATATCGCCAGGGGTTCGGGATTCATGGTCGCACAGATACCACCGCCCATGACGAGCGGATCGCCGGCGTTGCGCTCCCGGGAGAGGAGCGGGATCCCCCCCAGGGAGAGCATCTTGAGGACATGGGGATAGTCGTTTTCAAAGGACAGGGAAAATGCGACGACGTCGAAGTCCCGGAGGGGCCGCTGGGATTCCAGGCTGAAGAGGGGGAGGGGCCCCGGGGAGAAGGCGGCTTCATCCCCGGGGTCGGGTAGGAAGAACCGTTCACAGAGAACGGCGGGGTGCCGGTTCAACAGCCTGTAAACCGTTTGGAACCCCAGGTTGTCCATGCCCGTCCGGTAGCGGTTCGGGTAGGCAAGGCCTATGGCGAGGGCATCACCCCACAGCTTTTTTTCATGCCCGTCCTCACGGTCCAAAAGGTCCCGATATTTCTTCCTGACCGCCCAGGACATGGAGTCCCGTCAGTCCGCCTGCCTTCTCAGGAAGGTGGGAATCGCCAGGTCCGGATCTTCGTTGTCGTCGATCATGCCCATCTTGACCGTCGTCGTCCCGTCGATCACCGTGTCTTTACGGACAAAGGTGGGGATGGCGAGGTTGTCCCGTTTGGAGACGCCTCGGGGGGCCATCTTGACCACGGTGCTCTTTCGGCCGCTCATGTCTTCGAAACCGGTGGCGATGACGGTGATGCGGATCTCGTCACCCATATTCTCGTCGATGACCGTTCCGAAGATGATGTTGGCGTCTTCATGGGCCTCGGCCTGAATGAGCGACGAGGCCTCGTTGACCTCGAAAAGGCTCATGTCGGGACCGCCGGTGATGTTGAGGAGCACCCCGTGAGCCCCCTGGATGCTGTTGTCTTCCAGGAGCGGCGAGGAGATCGCCCGCTGGGCCGCCTCCACGGCGCGGTTCTCGCCGCTGGCCGTACCGGTGCCCATCAACGCCAGCCCCATGTTGGACATGGTGTTTTTCACGTCGGCGAAATCCAGATTGATCAGTCCCGGGATGATGATGAGATCGGAGATCCCCTTGACCGCGTGGTAGAGGATATCGTCGGCCTTCTTGAAGGCCTCGAGGAGGGAGAGATTGCGTCCCCCCAGGCTCAAGAGCCGCTGATTGGGGACGACGATGAGGGTGTCGACGATCCGCCGCAACTCGTCCACCCCTTCTTCAGCCTGATAGTTCCGTCGCTTGCCCTCGAACTGAAAGGGCTTGGTGACCACGGCGACGGTGAGGACGCCCAGGTCCTTGCAGATCTCGGCGATTACCGGGGCGCCGCCCGTGCCCGTGCCTCCACCGAGACCGGCGGTGATGAAGACCATGTCGGCGCCTTCGAGATGCTCCCGGATAATGTCCCGAGTTTCCGTGGCGGCCTGCCTGCCCACATCGGGATTGGCCCCGGCACCGAGACCCTTGGTCACCTCGGCGCCGAGCTGGATTTTTACCGGCGACGCGGATGCCCCCAGGGCCTGTGTGTCGGTGTTGGCAACGATGAAATCGACGCCCTGGAGATTGTAGGAGATCATCGTGTTCACGGCGTTCCCGCCGCCGCCGCCGATGCCGACGACCTTGATCCTTGCCGTGTTGATACTGGATAAGTCCGTAAGTTCAAACATTTTATTCCCTCCCCGTTAAAAAAATTCGATAAACCACTTTTTTATGCTTCCCACCCACCTGCCGATGGCGCCGCCGCCTTCCGACCTGGCAAATCGGGGTATGTGTTTGCTGCCGTATATGATGAGCCCGACGCCTGTGGCGTACATGGGGCTGTTGACAATATCGGTGATGCCGCCGATCCCGGTGGGGTAGCCCCGGCGCACCGGCAGGTTGAAGACCTGTTCGGCCAGTTCGGGCACCCCTTCCATGATGGCGGCGCCGCCGGTGAGGACGACGCCCGCGGCCATGAGTTCCTCGTAACCGGAACGGACAATCTCCTTCTGGGCCATGGAGAGGATCTCTTCCATCCGCGGTTCGATGATGCGGCCCAGGATCTGTCGAGAGACATCCCGTGGTTCCCGACCGCCCACGCTGGGGACCTCGATATTTTCATCCTTGGGAATCAGCGGTGAATAAGCGCAACCGTATTTGATCTTCAATTTTTCCGCTTCCGCCGCGGGAGTCCGGAGACCCGTGGCGATATCGCTGGTGACGTAATTGCCCCCCACGGGGAGTACGGCGGTATGCTTGATGCTGCCTTCGGAGAAGACGGCGATATCCGTTGTCCCGCCGCCGATGTCGAGCAGGGCCACGCCCAGGTCTTTCTCGTCACTGCTGATCACCGCCTCGCTGGAGGCGAGTTGTTCCAAAACAATCTCTTCAATGTCGAGTCCGACGCGGCTGACCGATTTGGCAATGTTCTGGATCGAGGTCGAGAGTCCGGTGACGATATGGACTTTGGCCTCGAGACGGACTCCGGACATCCCGATGGGATCCCGGATGCCGTCCTGATCGTCCACGACATAGGACTGGGGGAGGGTATGGAGGATTTCCCGGTCCAGGGGAATGGCGACGGCCTTGGAGGCCTCCACGGCCCGCTGCACATCCTCTTCGTCCACTTCCCGTCCCTTGACGGCGATGATGCCCAGGCTGTTCTGACCTTTGATATGACCGCCGGCGATGCCGACATAAACAGAGCGGATCTGGTTGCCCGACATCCTTTCGGCCTCTTCCACAGCCTTCTTTACGGCTTCGACGGTACTTTCTATATTTACCACGACCCCCTTGCGCAATCCCTCGGAAGGACTGGAACCGATGCCGATGATATCGATCCCCTGATCGGTGACCTCACCGACAATGGCGCAGGTTTTGGTGGTGCCGATGTCCAACCCGACGATAATATTCGCTTTTTTAGTCATGCATATCTTCCTCTTTCTCTATCTTATGTTTTGAATCCTTTTTTGGCGGCAGCCTCCATTGCCGGCGGCAGGGCCTCCCGTCTCTGGACGGTGATCTTCACGGGGTCGCTCAGGTCGATATAGAGATGCCCGGTCTTCAGATTGCGACGCTCCAAGTCGTTCATCACCGGCGGGAGGCGCTTGAATTTGCTTTCATAATTATCGAAGCCCAGATAGAGGCACAATCCGGTGTCGGTGAACACCGACAGTCCGTAACGTTCGTTGCCGTTGATTTCCGAAACATTCTTTATGTTCGGGAAATCGTTCGTCTGCACCAGGTAGCGCAACAGATCGATGGCTCGACCCATGAGAGCCTGACGGTCGCTCTCCGGGCCCTGAAAACCGGTGAGAATGGGCAGATCCATGTCATCGTCGGTCATTTCCAGTTTCTTGAAGGTGATACCTTCGAGATCCATGAGAAAGAAACTGCTGTCCTTTTTCACGAGCGAAACGGCGGTCCGTTCCTTGAGGGCGATTACGAGGCGGTCCGGTAACTCTCTTCCTACCGATGCCTCCTTGATCCAGGGGTTGGTCTGGATCCTCCTTTTCACATCCGTCACGCTGACGGCGAAGATATTCTGGCGGGTCTTCACGGCGGCAGTGGTAAGGATGTCCTTCTCCGTCAATTCCTTGCACCCCCGGACCGTGATTTCCCGGATGGCGAAATAGGGATGGCTGATCAGATAGATATAGCCGAAGATCAGCACCGCCCCTGTGGTGCCGATGGCGGAAAGGATCAGGGAGGACTTGATGATCTCCATCAGGACGGCCGCCGCCTGACGCCGCAGACGGTACCGGCGAACCTCCTGGCGGTAGTTCCGGTATTTGGATCGTCTAAGGAACGGTTTTTTCACGATTCTTCTCCGACGGTGATCACTTCCGTTTCCAAACGGATCCCTTTTTCCAGGAATACCCGCTCCTGAATAAATGCGATCAGATCGAGGATCTCCTTGGCCGTGGCACCACCGCGATTGACGATAAAATTGCCGTGCTTTTCCGATATTTGGGCGGCTCCATTCTTCAGACCCTTGAGCCCTGCCTCTTCGATAAGCTTCCCTGCCGGTTGCCCCGGCGGGTTCTTGAACACCGAACCGGCGCTCCGATACTCCAGGGGGTGCTTCCGCCTTCGAATGCTCTTTATTTCCGAGATTCTTTTCTTAATTTCTTCCCGGTCGTCCGGCGTGAGGCGGAAGGCCGCCGCCACGATCAGTCCGTTCTCCACGGGGGACGCAAACCGCCGGTAGGAGAACTGAAGCTGCGTACGGTCCCAGCGTGATATTTCCCCCCGGCGATCCATGATGGTCAACTCGGCCAGGACATCCTTGATCTCCCGGCCGTAGGCCCCGGCGTTCATGGCCACGGCACCCCCCACGCTCCCCGGGATGCCGGCACAGAACTCGAGGCCCGCGAACCCGGCCGCGGCGGAAAGTGTTACCAGCTCGGCGAGAGAAGCCCCTGCTTCGGCCGTCAGCAATGCGGCGCCGCCGGTGAGGTCCGGCATTATCCCCACGCCGGCAAGACGCTGGAGGCAGATGACCACTCCCCGATAGCCGCCGTCACGGACAATGAGATTCGTTCCGTTTCCTATGGGCAGGCAGGATATCCCCTCGCTGTCCAGGAAGGCCAGCGTCGCTTCCAGACACTCCCGGCGGTCGGGATAAACGACGGCCATGGCGGGACCGCCCACACCCAGAGAGGTGTGCCCGGCCAGGGGTTCGTCGAAGAGGACCTGACACCCGGCGATGCGCTCCAGTGTTTTCCGAAACGACTTCTTCATCCCTTGGCGGCCGCCTTTTTGAGATAATCCTCGCCGATTTTCCAAACCGTTCCCGCTCCCTGGGTGATGATCACGTCACCGGGTCTGGCCAGGCTGAGCAGCTTCTCCGTAATGGCTTCAAAGTCCGGGACATAAAACACCTCCCGCTGCCGGTGCGCCCGGATGGCCGCGGCCAGGTTTTCCGAATGAATACCTGCGATCGGCGCCTCGCTGGCGGCGTAGATGTCGGTAATCACCAGGAGATCGGCATCGGGAAAGGCCCCGGTGAATTCTTCGAACAGCGCCCGGGTCCGGGTGTAGCGATGGGGCTGGAAGACCACGATCAGCCGGCCCGGCCAGACGGTTCGCGCCGCGGCCAGGGTCTCCCGGATCTCTGTGGGGTGGTGGCCGTAATCATCCACCACCGTGACCCCCCCGACGGTTCCTTTCACTTCCAGCCGTCGATGCACCCCCGTGAAGGTTTGCAGGCCGTTGACGATGGTCTGGAAATCCATGTCGATTTCTCTGGCCACGGCAATGGTTGCCAGGGCGTTGTAAACGTTGAACATACCGGGGACGTGGAGAACCGCCGTGCCCAAACACTCCTCCCGGTGCAGGACGCTGAAGGAGGAGGAGGCGCCCCGCAGGCTAACATCCGCCGCCCGATAATCGGCAGAAGAGGTCAGTCCGTAGGTGATGGTCTTTCTCTTTATCTCGGGCAGGATCTCCCGGACATGGCGGTCGTCGAGGCAAAGAACGGTGGAGCCGTAGAAAGGGACGATGTTCGCGAATTGCAGGAAGGCCGCCTTGATCTCGTCGATGTCCCGGTAGTAGTCCAGATGTTCCCGGTCGATATTGGTGATGACGGCGATGCAGGGTCCCAGCTTGAGAAAGGAGCCGTCGCTCTCGTCGGCCTCGGCGACGATAATCTCGCCGTCCCCCATCTTGGCGTTGCTGCCGATACTGGCCAGCTTGCCGCCGATGACCATGGTGGGGTCCAGACCGCCCTGGCCCAGTACCGTGGAGATCATGGAGGTGGTGGTCGTTTTGCCGTGGCTGCCGGAAACGGCGATGGAAAACTTCATCTTGAGAAGTTCCGCCAGCATCTCCGCCCGGGGGATGACGGGGATGTTCCGCCGGTGCGCCGCCAGGACCTCGGGGTTGTCGCTCTTGACGGCGGTGGAGGTTACCACGACGTCGGCGCCGCCGAGATGGTCTTCGTGATGTCCCTTGAAGATCACCGCCCCCAGGGAGGCCAGACGCTGGGTGATGTCCGTCTGCCCCAGGTCCGATCCGGTGATCCTGTAACCAAGATTCAGGAGTACTTCGGCGATGCCGCTCATCCCGATGCCGCCGATGCCGACGAAATGAACCGTCTTCACTTTCCGCCTCATCCCGTCCATTCTTCTGGTGTCTGTCATGTTTGTCACCCTCAAAAAAATTTGCCGCTTATACTCCCCCGGCGGTGTTAATGCAACCTCGGTGACGCTGCCATGGCGATGCAGGCGGTGGCTATTTCCGCGGCGGCCCGGGGTCTTCCCAGGGCCTTCGATCGCGCGCTCATCGCGGTGATCCGTTCCGGATTTCCGAGCAGACCGGTGATGGCGGCGGCGAGGCTCTCTCCGTTCAGCTCCCTCTCCGGGATCATCATGGCTGCCTCCGCCCGGACAAGGACCTCGGCATTCTTCGTCTGGTGATCGTGGATGGCGAAAGGAAAGGGGATCAAAATCGATGCCTTGCCCATGACGGTTATCTCGGCCACGGAAGTCGCTCCGGCCCGGCAGATCAGCAGGTCCGCCTCCCGGCAGGCCCGGGCCATATCCATGATGAAGGGGTGGACCGTCGCGTTTATGCCCAGTTTTTCATAAGCGGCCCTGACTTCCGCAACATCTTTGGCCCCGGTTTGATGGACGATTTGGACCCGATGCCGGAGGTCTCCCAGAAGGGCGGCGGCGGCCGGTAACACGATATTGATGGCGTGGGCGCCCTGACTTCCCCCGAAAACGAGGATGTGGAAAAGGTCCTTGTCTTGTCGGACGCCCGCCGTTGCCGTCACGAAGGAGGCGCGGATGGGATTCCCCGTCACCACCGTTTTATCGGGGGGAAACCACTGCTCCCGGTCCGGGAAGGAAACGAAGATCTTATCGACAAATCTTCCCAGGATCCGGTTCGTCACCCCGGGGATGGCGTTTTGTTCAGCAATGGCCGTCTTTATCCCCATCAGATGGGCCGCAAGCACCGCCGGGCCGGAGGCGTATCCGCCCACACCCAGGACGACGGCAGGGGAAAAATTTCTTATCAATCTAAAAGCCTGCATGATACTTTTCGGTATCTTCAACGCGGCCGCCAGGGAATTCTTCCAGGTGCGGCCCTTGATCCCTTCCACATCCAGTGTGGCCAGCGGGTATCCCAGCTCCGGCAGGACCCGTTTTTCCAATCCCCGCTCTGTCCCCACAAAGAGCACCTCGTTGTGTCGGTCCTGTTTCAGAAAGGCCTCGGCCACCGCCACGCCGGGAAAGAGATGCCCGCCCGTGCCCCCCCCGGCGATGATCATCTTCATTGTTTCCTCCCGGTTCCATTTTGTCTTTCCTCCTTACGGCTCATGGGCCGAGATGTTCAACAGGATGCCCACGATGGTGAGGCTCATGATCAGAGAGCTCCCCCCGTAACTTAGAAACGGGAGTGCCAGACCTTTCAGGGGGATGAGTCCCATCACACCGGCAATATTGATGAATGCCTCCAGGGCGATAATCATGGTCAACCCCGCCGCGAGCAGGGTGCTGAACTTGTCGGGGGCCTTGAAGGCAATGAGAAAACCCCGGAAGACAAAGACGGCGAACAGGCAGATGACCAAGGTGACGCCGATGAAGCCGCTTTCCTCGGCGATGATGGCGAGGATGAAATCCGTGTGGGCTTCGGGAAGATAGAAGTGCTTCTGCCGCCCGTCGCCCACACCCACCCCGAAGACCCCGCCGGAACCGAAGGAAATCAGGGACTGGATAATCTGAAACCCCGAATTCTGGGGATCCCGCCAGGGATCGAGAAAGATCAGCAGCCGCTCCATCCGGTAGCTCTTGTACATCAGCAGTCCCACCCCGACCGGGATGAGCATGGCCACCAGACCGGCCAGGTAACGGACCCGGCTTCCCGCCAGGTAGAGCATGAACATGAGAATCGCGGTGATAAGGACGGCGGTGCCGAAGTCCGGTTCGATGACGATGAGCCCCACCAGGAGCATCGTCACCCCGAGGGGGATGATGACCCCCCGCATCAGTTCCTTGGCGTAGATGGCCTTCCGGGTGAGGAAATGAGCGAGAAACAGGACAATGATGATCTTCACCAGTTCCGTGACCTGAAAGGCGAAGAACCCCATCTTCAGCCAGCGTGCGGCGCCGCCGACCCGGACGCCGATTTTGGGGATGAGGACCAGGGTGAGGAGGATCAGGGAGATGATCACCCCGGGGTAGGCGAATTTCCTCAGTTCCTCATAGGGAATCCGTGTCATGAGGATCATGGCCCCCAGGCCGATGAAGACGAACAGGACCTGTTTTTTCAAGTAGAACTGGCCGTCGTTAAGGCGGTGCTGGGCTATGGGGGAACTGGAACTGTAGATCATCACCGTCCCCACGGTGATGAGGATGAGGGTGACGATCAGCAGGATGATGTCCGGACTTCTCCCGGTGGTGTCGGATTTAATCATGGGCAAGGGCCTTTACCTGTTCCTGGAAAAATCTTCCCCGGGCCTTGTAATCCTTGAATTCGTCGAAACTGGCGCAACCCGGGGAAAGCAATACCACATCGCCCGGCGCCGCCGCCGCCGCCGCGGTGGCGATGCCCTCCCGGAGCGTGGGACACGACTCCGTGGGCACGATGCCGCCGATCACCGCGCCGATGGTCTCCCGGGCCTCCCCGAAGAGGACAAGCCGCTTGGCTTTTTCCTTCAGGACGGAAATCAGCGGCCGGAAATCCCCGGCCTTGTCCCGCCCGCCCATGAGGAGCACCACCGGGGCGGTGAAGGTGGCCAGGGCCCGGAAAACCGCATCCACGTTGGTTCCCTTGGAATCGTCGTAGAAGGAGACGCCCCGCCGCTCCCCCACGTATTCGAGACGATGGGGGATGCCGGCGAACGAGGCGACGGCGGCGGCCACTCCTTCCGGATCGCAGCCGCAGCACCGGGCCGCCAGGACCGCCGCCATGACGTTCTCCAGATTGTGGTTTCCCGGCAGCTTCACCAGGGACCGGGGGTAGGTCTCTTTTTCCCCCTCCGGCGAGACATGGAGCAGCGTGTCGTTTTCGGCGTACATCCCCGGAATCACAGGGCTGGTGCTGCTGAAGCGCAGGATGCGGGTGCCCAGGCGTCGTAACAGCGCCTTCGTCCCCGGATCGTCGCCGTTGAGGATGGTGGTGTCCGCCGCCGTCTGGTTGGTGAAGAGGCGCTCTTTGGCGACCCGGTAGGCGATGAAGGTGTGGTGATAGTCCAGGTGGTCCACAGTGACGTTGAGAAGGACCGCCACGGCGGGATGGAGCAGCTCGCTCCACTGGAGCTGGAAACTGCTCACCTCGATGACGGCCCAGTCGTCGCTTTGCGGACCCCCGACGTAGCCGATGAGGGGGGCGCCGATGTTCCCGCCGACGAAGACCTTCCGGCCGCACCGGGCCAGGATGTGGCCGATGAGGGACGTGGTCGTGGTCTTGCCGTTGGTGCCGGTGACGGCGACCATGGGGATGCGGAGGAAGCGCCCCGCCAGCTCCAGTTCGCTCATGATGGGGATGTCCTTCGCCACCGCCGCGGTGAGGATGGGATCCACCGGCGGGACGCCCGGGGAGGGGACGACGAGCTCTGCATCACGGAGGACGGTCTCCGGATCGTAGGGTGCGGTCTTCAGTCCCGGCGGCGCCGCGGCGGCCAGGGCTTCGGGGTTCATGTCCGTCGCCGTCACCCGGGCGCCCCGGGCCAGGAGGAATTCCACCGTGGCCAGACCCGTCTTGGCCAGTCCGATGACGACGATGTTCTTTCCCTGCAGTTCCATATTGTCCTTGCCTACCTCAACTTCAGGGTGCTCAGGGCCACCAGGGCCAAAAGGATGGAGATGATCCAGAACCGGACGATCACCTTCGGCTCCGCCCAGCCCTTGAGCTCGAAATGATGATGGAGGGGGGCCATGCGGAAGATCCGCTTGCCCCCGGACATCTTGAACCAGCCCACCTGAAAGATCACGGAGAAGGTCTCCAGAACGAAAATGCCGCCCACGATGGCCAGCAGGATCTCCTGCTTCGTGAGGACCGCCAGGGTCCCCAGGGCGCCCCCCAGAGACAGGGAACCCACGTCGCCCATGAACACCTGGGCGGGATAGGTGTTGTACCAGAGGAACCCCAGGCCGGCGCCGACCATGGCGCCGCAGAAGATGCTCAGCTCCCCCGTTCCGGAGACATAGGGGATCTGGAGATAAGTGGCGATCTTGATGTTGCCTGCGAAATAGGCGAACAGCAGATAGGTCATGAAACAGATGGTGATGGGACCGATGGCCAGGCCGTCCAGGCCGTCGGTGAGGTTCACGGCGTTGGCGGCGCCGACGATGATGAAGGCCGCCAGGAATATGTATCCCCAGCCCAGATGGGGCAGGACGGTCTTGAAGAAGGGGATGGTGACGTTGGCGGTGAAGCCCGGTTTCATGTACAGTACCACGCCGATAAACAGGGCGATGCCGAACTCCCCGGCGAGCCGGACCTTGGCCGGCACCCCCCGGCTGTTCTTCCTGGCGATCTTCCGGTAATCGTCCATAAATCCGATCAGGCCGTAGCTCACGGTGACGAGGATGACCAGCCAGATGTACCACACACTGAGGTTGGCCCACAGGAGTGTGGAGATGACCACGGCGAAGATGATCAGGATACCGCCCATGGTCGGCGTTCCCTGCTTGACGAGATGGCTGCCGGGTCCGTCTTCCCGGATCGACTGGCCGATCTGGTGTTCCTGGAGTTTCCGGATCAGCCAGGGACCAAGGAGGAAGCAGATCACCAGGGCGGTGATAGCGGCGTAGATCGTCCGGAAGGTGATGTACCGAAAGACGTTGAAACTGGAGAAGACCGTGTGGAGCGGATAGAGGAGATGGTAGATCATCGCGCTCCTCCTTCTGACGCACCGGACCGGCAGAGGGCCGTGGTGACCAGGTCCATCCGGAGACGCCGGGAACCCTTGACGAGCACCCAGTCCCCCTCCCGAAGCCAGGATCGCAGATCCCGGGCGATCGCTTCCGGGTCTTCCTCGATGATGATCGCCCCCGCCGGCAGGCCGTGTTTGGAAGCCCCTGCTGCTGTCGCCCCCGAGAGCCTTCCCCGGAGATAGACCCTTTCCACTCCGGAGTCTGCCAGAAGGCCCCCTATTTCCTCATGCCAGGCCGCTTCCTGCGCTCCCAGCTCCAGCATGTCGCCCAGAACCGCTACGCCGCGACCACGGCCTTTGAGTTGCCGGAGGGTCGTGAGGGCCGCCCGGACCGAGGCCGGATTGGCGTTGTAGGCGTCGTTGACGACGAAGGCGCCGCCTTCCAGGGGGATGATCTCCGTACGCCCCGGTACGGGGACGAAACCGGCGAGTCCCCGGCCGATGTCTTCTTCGGCGGCGCCGGCGGCCCAGGCGGATGCGGCAGCAGCAAGGGCATTGATGATTTGGTGCTCACCCGCTACGGGCATGGTTATTTCCTGCTGTCCTTCCCCGATCCGGAGGATGAACCGGGTTTCCAGCCGCGGGATTGCCGGCGGTATGCCCGGTATGGCGGCGGAGGGGGGAATCACGACGGTGGTTATCCCCGCGGCCCGAACATCCGCCTCCGGGTCCAGGCCGAAGGAGAGGGAGCGTCCCGGCCGGTCTCTCCCGGCGTCCCTCAGGAAAGGATCATCCCGGTTGACGATCAGGGTTCCCGTCGCCGGTGTATTTGAAAACAGATCCATCTTCTCCGCCGCGACCCCGGCCATGTCGACAAAACCTTCCAGATGGGCGGGTCCGATATTGGTGATCAGCGCGATGTCCGGGACAGCGATTTGTGCCAACCGGGCGATCTCCCCCCGCCGGTTTGTCCCCAGTTCCAGGACGGCGGCGGTGTCCCCGGGACGGAGACGGAAAAGGGTGTGGGGCAGGCCGATGAGATTGTTCAGGTTTCCCTCCGTCTTCAAGATCTGTCCGCGGCGGGCCAGGATGGCGGCGATCATCTCCTTGGTCGTCGTTTTACCGGTGCTGCCGGTGACGGCGATGACCGTCGGGGAGAAGCGCCGTCGCCAGTAGTGGGCCAGATCGCCCAGGGCCGTCAGGGTGTCGGCGACGGTAATAACCGGAATATCTCCCGGCAGGGAGGCCGGCCGGCGGTGGATCAGGAGTCCCGCCGCGCCCTGTCGGCGGGCCTGTTCCAGGTAATCGTGACCGTCGAAAGACGTTCCCGCCAGGGCGACGAAGAGGTTTCCCGCTCCGCACTGCCGCGAATCCGTGGTTATTCCCCGGAAGATGACGCCGTCGGCACGGGGAACATAGGCAACTTCACCCCCTGTGGCCGCGACGACCTCGGCCAGAGATATTTCCGGTCCGCCGTTCATGACTGTCCGTCCCGGTGCCGGTACTTGTCCAGCGCCTCCCGGGCCGCCAGGCGGTCGTCGAAGAAGAGGCGCCGGGGCCCGACGATCTGATAGTCCTCATGACCCTTGCCGGCGATGAGGATGATGTCGCTCGGCGCGGCCATGGCGACCGCTGTTTCAATGGCCGTAAGCCGGTCGGGTATGATGGTGTATCCCCGGTCCGGGTTCTGAGCGAGCAGCTCGGCGGGAGAAAATTTTCTGATTTCTTCCCCGGTGATGCCGGCCTCGATTTCCTGGATGATCGCCAGGGGATCTTCCGACCGGGGATTGTCCGAGGTCAGGACGGCAATATCGCTTCCCCGCACCGCCGCCCGGCCCATGAGGGGACGCTTGCCCCGGTCCCGGTCGCCGCCGCAGCCGAAGACGGTGATCAGTCGGCTTTTCCGGAAGGCGGCGAGGTTGCTCAGTACCTTGGCCAGGGCGTCTTCCGTATGGGCGTAATCCACCAGCACCTCCGGTTCTCCGGGGTGGTTGACCTTTTCCAGCCGTCCCGGGACGCGGGTCAGGGTCTTGATGCCGGCGCGGATGTCCGCCTCCGGGATGCCGACGGCGAGCGCCGCCGCTGTCGCGGCGAGGATATTGTAGAGATTGTGCCGGCCGATGAGAGGCGAGGTCAGAGTGAAGGTTCGTCCGTGCCAATTTATCCTGGCCTCGGTTCCTCCGGGACCGAGGGTGAACGCTTCGGCACGGATGTCGCCCGGATTTTCGATGCCGAAGGTCAGGGCCGGCAGGGCTGCCTCGCGGCACAGTCTCCGTCCCCAGGGGTCGTCGCCGTTGACGATCATCCGCAGGGGCCGTCCTTTCTGAGAACGGGGCAGAACATCAAGGAAAAAACGCTCCTTGGCAGCGAAATATCTTTCCATGTCACCGTGATAGTCCAAATGGTCTTGAGAAAGATTGGTAAAGATCCCCAGATCGAAGTCACAGTCGTCACTGCGCTGGAGGTCGATGGCATGGGATGAAACTTCGGCGATGACATGGCTTACCCCGGCATCAACCATATTCCTGAGGATCCGGTGCATATCGCAGGATTCCGGGGTGGTATTCGGTGCGGGCAGCACCGTGCCGCCGTAACGGTAATTGACCGTGCCCAGGACGCCCGGCCTGCCGCCCGCCGCCGCGAAGATTGCCTCGAGGAGATAGGTGACCGTCGTTTTACCGTTGGTCCCCGTGACAGCGATCAGACAGAGTGACGCCGAGGGATGGCGATAGAAGTTTCTGCCGAGCCGCCCCAGGATCCGCCGACTGTTCCCGACCTGAATGGCCGTCACTCCCGGCGGCGGCGTAAAATCCCGCTCGTGCACGATAAAGCGGGCCCCTCGGGCCATGGCTTCGGAGATGAACTGATGACCATCGGTCTTCAAACCGGGTACCGCCACAAACATGCCGTCCGGTTCACACTGCCGGGAATCGTAACATATAGAGGCCACCGTTCCCCGGCCGGGGCCCTGAATCCTTGTCACGTCGATGTCTTGGAGAATGGTTGTCAACTGCACGATATCCCTCACTTTCCCGAGTTGAAGGTGATGGTGCAGGAACTGACGCCGGCCAGCGGCGTCCCGGGCAGGGGATGCTGGGAAACGGCCCAGCCGTTGCCCAGGACCCGGACCTCGATATTCTTACCTTTGGCCTTCCGGAGGGCTTCGCGGATCGTCAACCCCCGGAAATCGGGCATCACCGCCTCCTCTTCATCCTTCTCAACCGTGGCGCCCGGCAGGTTCATGGCCGTGGCGGGGGAGGCGGCAACCAGTTGCACCGCCTCCTTCCGAGGCGGAATAATGTCCTTTTCCTCCAGGGGCTGCCGTTCCCGGATGTGGGGTTTGTAGCTGTTCAGGATCTGTTCGCCGATATTCTTGAACACCGGCGCCGAGGCCACGCCTCCCCAGCGGTCCCGCTGCGGTTCGTCGAGAACCACCAGGATGGCCATCTGTGGCGCCTCGGCAGGGAAAAACCCCATAAAAGAGGTGCGCACCCGTTCCGAGGAATAGACGTGCCGGGCATGGTCGAACTTCTGGGACGTCCCTGTTTTGCCGGCGACGTTGACGTTCTCGATACGGGCCCTTTTCCCCGTGCCGTCCTCCGCCCCAACGACATCCGTCATGATGTCGGTGATGCGTTTGGAAGTGGCCGGGGAGATGACCTTCCTTACCATTGTGGGATGAAATTCCCTGATGATTTGTCCTTTGCGGTCTACCACCCCTTTGATGACATAGGGTTTCATGAGAACCCCGCCGTTGGCCAGGGCGGAGAGGGCGGTGATCAACTGGATGGGGGTGACGGATATCCCCTGACCGAAGGCGATCCGGGTGAGATCGACGCGGGTCCAGTTTTGGTGGTTACGGAGGATGCCGGTGGATTCGCCGTTCAGGTCGATACCCGTTTTACTACCGAAGCCGAAGCGGCTGATGTAATGGTAGAATTTCTCTTTGCCCAGCCGCTCGGCGATCTTGGCGGAACCGATATTGCTTGAGTATTTGATGATTTCCCGGACCGTCAGGACCCCGTGGCGCTTCCGCTGGGCCTCATGGATCACCTTTCCGGAGACGGAGTAGTGACCGTTTTCGCAGAAAATACGATCGGTCTCTTTGACAACCTTTTCCTCCAGGGCCGCGGCGACAAGAAAGGGCTTGAAAGTGGAACCGGGGTCGTAAACGTCGGTAATCGCGCAGTTCTTTCCTGGTGATGAGCCTCCCTGGGTGTAAAAGTTGGGATCGAAGCTGGGCTGATTCGCCAAGGCCAGGATTTCCCCGGTACGGGGGTCCATGACAATGGCATAGCCTCCTTTGGCGCCCTTGTCGCGCACCGCCTCTTTGAGCTGCCCTTCCACCAGATGCTGAATGCGGCTGTCGATGGTCAGGATGAGATGATAGCTTGACTTTCCCTCTCCTGCCGGCTTCTCCGGCTCGGCGTGCATTTTTTTGCCCTTGGCGTCGCGGACCAGGACGAGCTTCTCCGGGGCGCCTTGGAGAAAGTTGTTGTACTTGAGTTCCAGACCTTCCAGGCCTGTCGAATCGAGGCCCACAAAACCGAGGAGATGCCCGGCCAATTCGCCGTTGGGATAGAACCGCTTCGGCTCCTTGACGAGAAAAACCCCTTCCAGACGGAGGTTTTCCACTTTTTTCGCCTGCTCGGGGGAAACCCGCCGGGCCAGCCAGCAGAAATTTCTGGCGCCGGTGATCTTCTTTTCCAGGGCGTCGCGATCAAGGCTGAGGATGACGGATACCTTATCCAAGACCTCCCGAGGGTTTCTGAATTTGGAAGGATCGGCGCAGACGGAGTCCACCAGGGCGCTCGCGGCGAGTTTTTCTCCATTGCGGTCGAAGATGATACCCCTTTCCGGGGGGATCTCCAAAGTCTGAAGATGCTGTTTGGCGGCCATGGTCTTCAGGGCGCGACCGGAGAGGATTTGCAACTGAAAGGCCCTGGTAAAAAGGGCGACGAACAGAACCAGGAAGAGCGCCAGGAGGGTCGTGATCCGAAACCTAAGCCATTTCTTTTCTTCCCGCATCATCTTTCCCAATAATATTTATATCGAAAGTTCCACAAACCGAATTGGATGTTTAGGCCCTTTGTTTTCCCCGCCCGCGGGCAGGAGGGCTTATTTGATTAAAATGATCTGATCCTTGTCCGGAGGACGCATCTGCAGCTTTTCTGCGGCAATGGCCGCGATACGCTGCGGTGCTTTGAGAGTGGCGATCTCGAGCTTGAGTTTTTTCTGCTCCTCCAGGAGTTTTTCCTTGCGGCTCATCTCCTCGGCGATCTGGTATTCCAGTTTCGTCATCTGAAGATGGGAGGCGACGTAGCCCAACAGTACCGTCATGAGGAGCAGGGCGGCAACAATATAGAGGGAATATTTTACCTCTCCGGTTGTCTTCTGCACCTGGGGCAAGGTCCCCTTCAGGGTTTCACTGACGGCCATGGCTCAAATCCTTTCCGCTGTACGGAGCTTGGCGCTGCGGGAACGGGGATTGGCGGCGATTTCCGCCGGCGAAGGCGTGACGGGTCGACGGTAAACGGGCCGGGCCTTGGGCCGGCGCCCGCATTGACAGACAGGCAAGCCGGGGGGGCAGGAACAGAGACCCTCGAAATCCCGAAAGGCGGTCTTCACCAGCCGGTCTTCAAGGGAATGATAGGAAATCACGGAGAAACGGCCGCCGGCGTTGAGCAGATCGATACCCGCTCGGAGTGCCGAATCGAGATTGGACAGTTCTTCGTTGACGGCGATGCGCAGGGCCTGAAAGGTTCTGGTGGCAGGGTGCAGCCGTCGTCCTGCCGCCCCCCGGGGAAGCGCCGCGGTGATTATGGCCGCCAGTTCCGTGGTGGATACGATGGGCTTCCCCCGCCGTGCCTCGACAATGGCGCGGGCGATTCTTCTCGCCCGTGGCTCTTCGCCGTATTCCCTGATGATCTTTTCCAAAGTCGAATCAGGACAGGTGTTGACGAGTGTGTGGGCGCTGATCGGGCGGCGGGTGTCCATCCGCATGTCTAAAAGTGCCTCCTGAGAGAAACTGAATCCCCGTTCCGCGACATCCAACTGATGGGAGGAAACCCCCAAATCCAGCAGGATGCCGTCCACGCGGTCAATGTTCAAATTTAGTAAAATGTCGCCGATAGCGGCGAAATTTCCCCTTACCAGTCGGACGCGTGCATGGAAGGGGAGCAGTCGCTTTACGGCTGCCTGGAGCGCATCGGCATCGGCGTCGATGCCGATCAGCAGCCCGTCGGGAGAGCTTCGCTCGAGAATTTCGAAAGCATGCCCGGCACCACCCAAAGTTCCGTCGACATATATCCCGCCGGTTCGGCAACCGAGGGAGGCGACGGCTTCTTGAAGAAGCACCGGCTGGTGATAGGCGTGCATTCCATAGGTTCCTTGTCAGATTCCCAGATCGGCCATATAATCGAGAAATCCCTGGGAGTCGGTGTTTTGCTCACCCATCCTTTTCATTTCCGCTTCGAAGCGGTCCTTGTCCCAGATTTCCACATTGCGCAACATCCCTACCAGGACGATGTCCTTTTCCAGGTGGGCATATTCCCGCAGGTGGGGGGGGATAAGGATGCGCCCCTGACTATCGAGGGTGGAGTCCACGGCGCTGGACATGAAAAAACGCTGAAAATCACGAACCTGTCTGCGGAGCAGGGATTGGTGCCAGATCTTCTGTTCGATGATCTCCCATTCGTTATAGGGGAAAACCAGAAGATATTCGTTCAGTTTCGTGATTACGATCTGACCGTTGCTTTTTTCGGTGAAGACCTCCCGCAGCCGGGCGGGGAAGATAATTCTTCCCTTGCCGTCAATGGTGTGGTAGTATTGTCCTCTAAAAACAGACACCCAAGTTTCCTCCACAATGCTCCACTTTGCTCCACGAGGTGCACTATAAAGAGGGTACTCAGGTTTGTCAAGAAAATTTAATTATTTTTTCTGGAAATTTGGTATCTTGAAACAGCTCTTCTGTGGGCGTCCAGGGTGGAAGAAAAATGGTGAGAACCATTGTTGTTTGCCACGAAATACAGGTAATCGACCTTGGCCGGATAAAGCGCCGCTTTCAGTGAATCAATATCAGGATTGGCAATAGGTCCCGGGGGCAGTCCCTGAATAACATAGGTGTTGTGGGGTGCATCGCGCAGGAGATGACGGCGGCGCACTTTTCCGTCGAAATTTTCCAGTCCGTAAACCGCCGTCGGGTCGCACTGCAGTTTCATCCCCCTCTTCAGGCGGTTGTGGAACACCGCCGCGACCAGCGGTTTTTCCTCTTTGAAGCCTGTCTCCTTGCCGATCATGGAGGCCAGGGTTACCACCTCGTTGACCGTCATGCCGAGCGCGGATGCCCGCTGGCGCAGCTCCGGGGTGAATTTTTTCCAGAATTGCGCGTTCATGATCTGAATGATCTCGCGGCTGCCCATGGAACGGTCCAGGAAATAGGTTTCCGGATAGAGGTAGCCCTCCAGGCTCGATCCCTCAATGCCCAGCGAGGCGGCCAAGCTGCGGTCGTGGGCGAGCCTGAGAAAGGCGCTTTCCTTGACGAGTTTGTTGGCCGCCAGCAGGGCGGCGATTTCCCGGATCGTGAAATCTTCCGGGATGGTGATCTTGTAGGCCTTGATTTTACCCTTGACCAGTTTGTCGATGATCTCGACGGGGCTCATCGCGGTGGAAAGTTCGTACTCGCCGGCCCTGATCTGCCGGGCGGCCCCCTTGATTATCGCCAGGGCATAGAAGGCGGGCCGGTTGGTCACCAGCCCCACCCGGTCCAGCTCCGTGATGATTTGCAGGAAGCTGTAACCCCGGGGGATGTCGATCAGGACCGTGCGGGCGGTGTCATCTATCGCCCGGTTGCCGTACACGATGACCGCCCCGCCCGATAACAGAACGATCAGTACGCATAGCAGGACAAACTTGGATTTGATCTTGTTTCGCAAGCTCATGGGAGTAACGGTATCTAAGCGGTACGGCCTGAGGAGAGGGCGTTCAGGTAATTCTGCAGGATGATACTGGCAGCGATTTTATCCACTGAATCCTTTCTTTTTTCTCTTTTCAGGCCGGAACGTCTGAGTATCTCTTCCGCCTCCCGGGTCGTAAGGGATTCATCCCAGAGTTCGATGGAGACCTGTAAATGTGCGGACAGAAGGGCGACAAACCGGTTGACCTTTTCGCACTGAATGCCCTCGGTGCCGTCAAGTCGCACCGGATAGCCGATGACGATCCGTTCCGGACGGTAGCGGGCGGCAAGCTCGGAAAGCGCCGCCAGGTCGTGCCGCCGGTTCTTCCTGAAGATGACGGTCAACGGCTGGGCAATCGTCCCCGTTTCGTCCGAAACCGCCACGCCGATCCTTTTTTCGCCATAATCAAGGCAGAGAGTTCTTCCCGGCATAATTCCGCCAAAAAAGGTCTTCTATATGCTTATCCATATTTTTTCAAGGAAAAACATCGAGATTCATTTCTGCTTGACATTTGGCACCCCCTTTATATAATCCAAACCGAAGCCGGAGTGGTGAAACTGGTAGACGCAGGGGACTCAAAATCCCCCGCTCGCAAGGGCATGTCGGTTCGATTCCGACCTCCGGCACCAGGATCATATCAGGGAGTCAGGCGGCGGTGCCTGACTCCTTTTTTTCTTTTCCTCGGTATTCCGCATCCGCAATCTTCATATTGACAAGTGTCGATGCCTGAAACAGGAAATCGAGACAAAGATGCCGCTTGCAAAGCAAGCGGCGTTGACCTCACGGAGGGCTTGGGTGAAAAAATTGCCTGATTTTAAAGGTTTACGCTCTGAATGTTCCCCCATATCAACAACCGTACTGGGTTAGGCAGCGCGTGGCAATTTCCATTATTCTGCAATGCCGGATGGATCGGCTTCACTCCAGATTTATAGGCTGCGTGCAGGCCGGGCATACCTCCGCCTCTTAGGCCACTTCGCGGCCACATCGTCCTCAATGCTGGGCTAATAGTTCCTCCTGCGCATCATTGAGGGCATCTGAACGGGTTCCCTGAATATTTTCCTCATGCGTGTCTGCGGTGCTAATCTTGACCGCCCCGCCCTCTATGAGCGGGGGCATCTTCTCTTTTTGCAGCTTGTAGCGAGAATCCAGAACAATGATCCGTCCTTGATCGGTTTCGCAGCGAATCAGGCGGCCCGCGCCCTGTTTCATTTTGATGAAGGTGTCGTATCGGTAGCGGGCGGCAAAAGACGGGTAGGGCAGGGTTTCCCTCCTGGCGGTATTCAGGGGGTCCCGGGGACTGGGGTAGGGAATGCGGGTGATGATGACCTGGGTCAACGTATCCCCCTTAAAATCGACGCCATACCAAAAGGTATCCACCCCGAACAGGACGCTTTCCTTGATGGCCCGGAATTCGTCACAGAGATCCCCGGTCGAACGGCCGCGGCGTTGGATGATGAGAGGGAAACCCGCTTCGGTAATGACATTCCCCACGCGCTTGGCCACATCTTCCAGGTCCTGATAGCTGGCGAAAAGGACCAGGGTCCGCCCCCGGTTTTTCTTGATCAGGTCGGGCAACAGCCTGGCGATGGAATGCAACCACAGGTCCTTATTGGTGTAGCTGCCTGAGACGGCCTCGGCAGGCACCTCGATCCTTGCCCTTGAAGCTGAAAAGGGAGAGGGCACGCGGGCAAAGCGAAACTCTCGAGGCGTCTTTTCCTCCTCGTCGATCAGGTAGGGACGGTCCATGCCCACAATCTGCTTGAAGGTCTCGAAATCGCCGTCCAGGGAAAGAGTGGCAGAAGTATAAACGAGGCTCATGGTGTCCCGATAGAAGCTTTCCCGCACCAGGGGCGCGACTTCGACCGGCTGGGCCTTGAGTACCCAGTGCCGCGCCGAGAGATCGAACATGGCCAGCCGGTTGGGCCTGGCATAGCTCTCGGCCAGATGCTTGAGGACCTGGGATTGCTCCTCCAGGTCGGCGAGCATCCTTTTCATCCGCTCCCGGGTCCGCTCCTGGATTCTCAACATGCGGCACAGCTCGTCCTTATTCAGCCATTCGCTGTGTTCCTTCATTTCGTCAATGGCCTTCCGGAGATCCAGCAGATACGGGACGACGCCGCCTTCTTGGAACGCCGGATGTGCTGCCGGCAGTTCGCTAAACCCCCCGTTGGATTTGGATCGGGCGGCGATCTTTTTCAAAATGCCGTGAAATTGCCGCATTCCTTCCTGCAGCGTGCCGACGGCTTTTAACGCTCCCTTGATGTCCTTTTCCAGGTTGGCCGCTGCCCTGCCCAAGGCCTTCTTGAGGGCGGTTTCCAGGTGTTCGACGCACCCCGAGGCGTCGCGGGAATTGAACTCCTCTCCAAAGGTATTACGGACCGCAGACTCGAAGTGGTTGGCCTCGTCAATGATGAGGTTCCTGAAGAGCCCTCCCAAAGCGGCATCGTACTGGAGCGCCGCCAGTTTGTGATGGTTCGTCACGATCAGTCGTGCCGCCCTTGCTTCCCGGGTGTTGATTTGCGCCGGGCACCGGTTATGCTTGGCGTCGCAGCCGCTCCGGGAGGAGATCTCACGCTGAAGGTGATAAAGGGAATAGTGCTCATCCAGGTAGTGGCTGATCCGCTGCCCTACGCGGTCACCGTCGGCATCGCGAAAGTGGTATGCCAGGTTCAGGAAATAGAGCCAGGTGAGCAGTTCCTTCCCTTTCCAGGCCTCATCGTAGACCCCGTCGAGTTTCTCGATGCAGAGATAGTTCGATTTCCCCTTGAGCAGGGCAACGGGGATGGACCGATAGAGTTTGACCGCCTCCGTGATGAACGGGATTTCCTGTTTGAAGATCTGATCCTGGAGACTCTTGGTGTAGGTGGAGACGGCTGCGCGGGCATCGCTGTTGCGGTAAAGAAATTCCAGCACGGGGATGAGGTAGCCTTGGGTTTTGCCGGTCCCCGTTCCCGCCTCGATGGTGAGGACGGCGCCGTCGTTGATGGCGCCGGCAATGTGTCGCGCGTATTCCACCTGAGACGACCTGAAGGCGAACCCTTTTGCGTTTTCCGCAACGCCCTGGTAAGTCTTCTCCAACTGGGCGAGGTCGATCCTGCGGAATGCCGCGGCGTTTTTCTTTTGCTCCGAAGGTACCGGCCGGCCGACCTCGAAAAAGGATTTCCAATCTTCCGTATCCGGCCCCCGGAAGGGATTGAAGAGGGCAGCGAAGTATTTCCCGTAGCTCCTGCCGAGGTGCAGAAACAAGCGGCCAAAGAGGGTATTGCTTTTCCCGAGAAAATATCGAAGGGCGGCGGCCCGGGGAAAGACGGCATCGTTCAGTTCCGTCCCGCAGATATGCTTGAGCAGCTCCGTGAGGAGCTCCACGGCCTGGGGAGCGCTAAAATAGATTCTGTCCCGCTCTTTCTGATGCAGATATTCCCAGAGGCGCTTGAGGGAATAGGAATCGACCTGAGGCAGGAAAAATTCAACGGCAAAGCCGAGATCGATGATCCTTTTCGTACCGCAGAGGGTGTCGATATCGCCGTCGTGATCTTGCGGAGGGAGGGTCAGCAGGACCGGACAGCCCTTTAGAAAGTTCAGGAGCCGCTCGCGCACCAGGGATACTTCCGGGGCCGTGGCTAATGTTTCCCGGGAAATGTTCGAGTGGTACCGCTCCCGTTCCGTCAGGTGGGGATAACGGATAAGCGATGCAAAGCTCCGTGGCGGCTGCGAAGTCGAGAGAACCGTCGCGGCTACGGCGTAAACTCGGTTGCCGTGATCCGCCCTTGTCCCCGTATGGGCGAAAACAAGGGCGATGTCGTCTATGTCCTGATCATATGGTTTCAGCATGGGACATCTGTACCGGCTCCGCTGTCGATGGCGGCCCGGAACCCGGCGATGCTGTTACTTGCCATGGCCTGATCCGCCGCAAAAGAGGCGGTCGCCGGGAAGGGCGTTCATAGCCGGCCGGCGGAACCGCCGGCCCTTTCCAGGGCCTTTTCCAGGCTCTTGTCGTAGTCGTAAATGTCGTCCCGGAAATGGATATGACCCCTGGTGTCGAACCAGGCCGTCAGGTAGATGACATAAACGGGGATCGGTTTGGGCAGATTGATCTGCTGTCGCTTCCCCGTCCTGATTTCCTTAAGCAGCCGCTCTTTCGACCACGCCGGGTCTTCCTTCAGTACCCACTCCCCCAGGTCGTAAGGTTTTTCCACCCGGATACAGCCGTGGGAATACATCCGCCGCGACCTGTGAAAGAGACTTTTTTGAGTCGTGTCGTGGAGATAGACATCGAATTGATTGGGGAACATGAATTTGATCCGTCCCAGGGGATTGACGCCGGGATCCTGGATCATCCGGTAAGGGAATTTTTTAGGGTCCACCTTGGCCCAGTTTATGGTTTTGGGATCGATTTCCCTGGCCGTGGGGCTCCAGTTTCTGTAGATGCGGATCTTTTTTTTCGCCAGAAATTCCGGGTCCTTTTTTGCCTTGGGAATCATCTCTTCGGCGATGATGGAATTGGGGACGTTCCAGGTGGGATTGAGTTCCAGATAGCTCATATTGTCCATGAAAACCGGGGTAGGCTGGGTAACCTTTCCCACCACGGTCTTCATGGACATGACCGTGATCTGGCTTTCCACCACGAAGAGACGGAAGTCGGGGATATTGACCATGATATAACGCGGCCCCAGCTCATCGGGGAGCCAGCGCCAGCGTTCCATGTTCCACTCGATCTGGCGGATTCGTTTCGCTACGGAAAAATTGAGGGCCGCGCGCGTCTCCGCGTCGGTGACGCCGTTCGCCCGCAGGCCGTGGCGGTACTGAAACCTCTTCAGGGCCTCCTCCAGTTGCCGATCGAAGTGACTCCGCCCTCCCAGTGCCGCCGGATCGAGATCGCCGGCGATGACCAGACGCTCTTTGAGGAGGTTCACCGCCCGACCGGTGCTGCCGCGCTGCAGCTTTACATTTTCCGGGAGGGGCGACCATCCCCCCGCGGCGGCGATTCGGCGGTATTTAGCCAGTTCCGTCCGCAATTGCCCGTAGGCCGGATAACGGGGGGGGAGACCTTTCAGCGCCCCCTCCACGTCATTGCCGTCCAGGGCTTTCGTGAGGATTGCGATCAGGTCCGTGGTCCGCCGGTAGGGGACCCATTGGTAAAACCATTTGCCGGGATCGAGGCGTCCTTCCGAGACGTGACGGCCGTAAAGGAAAAAGGCGTCGGTGAGCGTCACATCGAGTTCGGCCCAGGTCTCCGGACGAACGGTCGCCCCGGCGCCGGTTACCTCCTGGAGACGGGCGAGCATGGCCTCGATTTTCCCGACGCCGTAATCGCCGGGGTCCAGTCCTTCTTGATCCGCCTCTTTCAGGACCTGGAGAAGCTTCTGCGCCTGGGGGGAGATCCTCCCGTCGCGGACCCAGGCCGGCTGGTAGCCGCGCTCACCGTAGAAACGCTCCCGCAGGGGGGGCGTGTCTTTCCGGACGCCCGTCGCCGGTGCTGCGGTTGTCTCCAACCGGTTAATGATGGCCTTTTGGATGTCCGTCGCCGCCGCTCCGGACGGCGACGCCGCGGCGTCCGACGGCGTCGTCACGCCCTTGGCTGCCGGTGCTGCGGATACGGCGTTACGGCTCCCGCTTTCGCCGCCCTTTTCCCCGGCGTTTTCGACCGCCCGGGCCGCCGGGGGGGCGACGGTGATGATCAGTAAGACGATCAAAAGCAGGCCGCAGGCCGCCACCTGCCAAACCCCCGGCAGGACGCCGCGGTTACCCGGCCTGTGAGCTCCACCCGGATGCGGCATCACTGTTTCCCTTCTTTTACTCGAAAATGCATGCATATGTTATTGATCTACAAGTGTTTATATTAACTGTGCCGCTGCGGGCACTGCGGAGCGCGTCCGCAATTTTCATCCTGCTTGGTGACGGCGTGCCGTCATTTGCGTTTCGTTTCTATACGCCGGCCGTGCTTCCGGCGGGAAATCCCTTCCGAAACCGGCCGCAGCTTACCTCTGTCCACCTGCGCAAACTCCTTGCACCGAGGTTTAAGTCCTCGTCATAATTAGAAATAATAGCTTGTCAGTAAAACGGCGCCCCGGGATGACCGGCTTCCTGCCCCGCGCCGGCCGTCCCCCGGATACTCGCCGCCCCCGTCCACCCTGCCGCTCCGCGCCGGGACCGTCCCGGCGCCCGGGAGAAAAGGTGGCGGTACGGACCCGGCGATATAAAGCAAGGAGCCGGGATGGGGCGATCCCGGCTCTTTTCGTCAGGCAGTTCCCTGCCTCAATATGCGAAAAAAGTCAATACTTTGTTTATCAATGGGCGTCATCCCAGTTGCGGCCTACATGGACGGCGACCTGCAGCGGGACGGTCAGCTCCAGGGCCGTTTCCATTTCCTCCCGGACCAGGGCGCTCACCGCCGCCACTTCCCCTTCCGGCACTTCCAGGACCAATTCGTCGTGGACCTGCATGATCATGGCGGCGGATAAATGCCGCGCCGCCAGCCGGCCGTCGATACGGATCATGGCCATTTTGATGAGATCCGCAGCCGTGCCCTGGATGGGGGTGTTGAGGGCCATCCGCTCGGCGAACTGCCGGATGTTGGCGTTGGCGGCGTTGATCTCCGGCAGGTAACGGCGGCGGTTCATGAGGGTGCAGACGTAGCCGTCCCGGCGCGCCCGTTCCAGGACCCCGTCCAGATAGCTTTTTACCCCCGCGTACTTACGGAAATATTCGTCGATATAGGCCTGGGCGAGCTTCTGATTTACATCGAGCTCCCGGGCGAGTCCGAAGGCGCTCATTCCGTAGAGGATGCCGAAGTTGATGACCTTGGCCTGGCGGCGCATATCTTCGTTCACGAACTCGGGAAAGACGCCGAAGATGGTCGAGGCGGTGCGGCTGTGGATGTCCTCCCCGGAACGGAAGGATTCGATCAGTGTCGCATCTCCCGACAGATGGGCCAGGACCCGCAACTCGATCTGGGAATAGTCGGCGGAGACGAGCCGCCGGCCCGGCGGGGCGATGAAGGCCTGGCGGATCCGCTTTCCCTCCACGGTGCGGACGGGGATGTTCTGCAGGTTGGGGTTGCTGCTGGAGAGGCGGCCCGTGGCCGTCACGGCCTGGTTGAAAGAGGCGTGGACACGCCCTGTCCGGGGATGAACCAGGGACGGCAGGGCGTCGATATAAGTCGATTTCAACTTGGCGAAGCTCCGGTAGGCCAGGATCTCCGCGGGGAGCTCATGGTGCCGGGCGAGGCCGCTGAGGACGTCCACGTCGGTGGAGTAACCGTCCTTGGTCTTCTTTCCCTTCGCCAGCCGGAGCTTCTCGAAGAGGATGTGTTGGAGCTGTTTGGGGGAATTGATGTTAAACCGCTCCCCGGCGAGACGATAGATCTTCTCTGCGGAGATTTCCAGCAGTTCCTGCATCTCCCGGGACATGGTCCGCAAAAGACCCACATCTACCAGTACCCCGGTCCGCTCCATCCGGGCGAGGATGGGGACCAGGGGCATTTCGATCTCCCGGAAAACAGGGCCGAGCGCCTCCCGGTCCAGGGCGGCGGCGAGGGTCTCCCGGAGGGTCAAAACGGCGTCGGCCCGGGCGGCGGCATAGTTCGTCATCCTGTCCAGGGGGACAAGCTCCGGGGGAAGCTGTCTGGCCCCGCTGCCCATGACTTCCCGGGCCGCCGGGAGCTGCTGCCGGAGGTACTCCTGAACCAGTTCCGTCAGCTCTAAGCTGCGCCGGGAGGGATTCAGGACATACGCTTCGAGCAGGGTGTCGTCTCCCAGACCCGCCGGAGGCGCCCCCGCAACGGTCAGGGCGATATGCATCGGTTTGAGATCGTGGCCGTGTTTGCGGATGTTTTGGTCGCCCAACAGGGGCGACAGCAACTCCCAAAACCGCTCCCGGGTCAGCCTTTCCGCCCCGCCGGCCGTCTCCGGGGGAACGTTGCTCACCGCCGCGCCGTCGCGCTTTTCCCCCGGCGGCGGGACGGCCTGATCCTCCGGGCAGGAAGGCGTCCCCAGGTCCGCCGTCGCCGCTGCCGCCGTTGCCGCTCCGGGCGCCCCGGCCTTTTTCGCCGCCCTTTCCCCGTCCCCGGCTGGCGCCGCCGGCGCGTCCGGGAACAACAACGGCAGATAAAAGGCCTGTCCCGGCCGGATCCCCAGGGCGATACCGACGATCTCCGCCCGCATGGGCTCCGGGTTGTTCAGGACGACCTCGAGGGTGAAAGCGCCGGCGGCCCGGATTTCCCCGAGCAATTCCCGGAGCGTCCCTTCATCCGTGACGAGCGTGTAGTTTCCCGACAGTTCCTCCTCCTGGAGCTTCAGCTCCTGGAGGAGGGATGAGAATTCGCATTCCCGGAAGAGGGCCTTCAGGGTTTCCCCGTCGGGTTCCCGGCGGCGGGCGGTGTCGAGGTCGAAGGGGATTTCCTCGTCCGTCCGGATGACCGCCAGCTCCCGGCTCATCCGGACCTGATCGGCATGGCGGCGCAGCGCCTCCCTGGCCCGGGCGTTTTTTACCTTGTCGAGATTGTTGAGGATGTTTTCGATGGTGCCGAACTCCTCGATCAGGCGGAGGGCCCCCTTGGGGCCGATCCCCGGCGCCCCGGGGATGTTGTCGGAGGTGTCGCCCGTCAGCCCCATGATCTCCACGACCCGGTCGGGGGGGACGCCGAATCTCTCCCGCACCGCCTGGGCATCGTAAATCTTGTCCTTCATCGTATCGATGAGGAGGACATGATCGTTCACCAGTTGCATCATGTCCTTGTCCCCGGAGACGATGTAAACCTGGAGGTCCGCGCCGGCGTACCGGGCGGCCAGGGTGCCGATGATGTCGTCGGCCTCCACGCCCTGCTTTTCCAGAATGGGGATGGAAAACCCCCGGACCACCTCCCGGATGCGGGGCAGCTGGGGGACGAGGTCGGCGGGGATCTCCCGGCGCGTCGCCTTGTAGTGTTCGTAGGCGTCGTGGCGGAACGTCGGTCCCTGGACGTCGAAGGCCACGGCGATGTAGTCGGGCCGCCACTCCTTGAGCAGGCGGACGAGCATGGTGGTGAACCCGTAGACGGCGTTGGTGGGGAACCCCCGGGAGTTGGTCAGGCCGGGGATGGCATAGAAGGCCCTGAAGACGTAGTTGTTCCCGTCGATGAGAAACAGCGTCGGTTTGCGGTGTTCTTCGTTCATTCCTGCCCCTGTTGTCGGAAGCGCCGGTTTCCCGTTCGTCTGATAATCGTCCCGGCGGTTTCCGTCGCGATGTTTTTCATCGTTCCCGGGCGCCGCCCCGGCATGAACATCTGTTTCCTTACGCCAAAGGCGGTTTCAGACGGGGAAGCGGGCGTCGATCTTGAAGGTCCGCACCGCCGGCATGTCCAGAATGTCCGTAATCCCCGTCTTGTCTTTCACTTGCCGGAGGAAATCATCCCGCGCCGCCGCGGAGGGGGCGATCACGGTGAACCACAGGTTGTATTCGTGGTCCCGCCGGTAATGGTGGGTCACGAAGGGGGAGGCGTTGACGACGGCCGTAAACGACGCCAGTTTTTCCACCGGCACCCGGGCGGCGCAGAGCGTGCTTACAAATCCCAGTGCCCGGGGATTGAAGGTGGCCCCGATGCGGCGGATCACCCCTGCCTCCTTCATCTTCCGCACCCGCTCCAGGACCTCCGCCTCGTCCCGGCCGAGCCGCTCCGCCACCGCCCGGAAGGGGGCGGGGACCAGGGGGAACTCATCCTGGAGGATTTGCAGGATTTTTCGATCCGTCTCGTCCAAGTTTTTCCCTTTCCGCCGGGATCGGCGCGGCGGGGCTCCCCGGTGAAGAGCTGCCGGCCCGATCTCCGGGAACGGCCCTCCGGCGGCGCTGTCCCCGCCTCCGGGCCTCAGAAGTAGATGCCCAGCAGGGGTGCGGCCTGGGGGTGATAGCGGGGGCTGGCGCGGAGTTCTTCCTCGCTCAAGGCCCCGTCGCCGTTCCGGTCCTGCCGGTCGAAGCGCTCTTTTGCGGCCCGCCGCAGTTCCTCCAGGGTGAGCCTGCCGTCTTTATCGGTGTCCAACTCGTCGAATTCCGTCTTTTTCCCCGGGATCCGTTCGTATTCCCTGCGATCCAGGGTGCCGTCCCGGTTCCGGTCGTACTCGTTGAAGATCCGCACCGCCTCCCGGTCCAACTCCTCCCGGCTCAGTCTGCCGTCCCGGTCGGCGTCGAGCTCCCGGAAGGATTTGGGGGCGGTACCCGGAACAACACCGTCGTCGCCGGCGGCACCCGCCGGGGCGGCGGCGAACAGCAACAGGAAAAAGAACACCACAGCGAAACTTTTCATCCGGAAAACATACCCCTCAAATCATTGTTATCATTAGCATTATTGTTGTTGAAACGCGCCGGCTACGGGCGGCCTGCTTCCGCCGCCTTACCATAACAACCAACCGAAGTAAATGTTTTTACCCCGGCTGTTCCGGGCGTGAAGCAGCGGGAAGTAGCCGATGGCTTTCATCCTTTGTCCTACCCGCCCGCAGGCCCGGGGGGCGGCGGCGGGTCGCCCCCGTGAACGTTCTGGCGGGGTTCGTAGAGGCAGTAGGGCTCCGCGGCCAGGTAATTCCCGGTCCGCTCGTAGGCCCGGGCCCGGCAGCCCCCGCAGACGCGGATAAATTCGCAGCGGCCGCACTTCCCCTGATAGCGGTTCAGGTCCCGCAAATCGCGGAAGATCGGGGATTCCTCCCAGATCTTCCGGAATCCCTCCTTGTCCAGCCGGCCGCAGTCCAACTCTAGGTAGCCGCAGGGCTGGACCCGGCCCCGGTGGGAGACGAAACAGAAAGACACCCCGCCCAGACAACCCCGGGTCATCGTGTTGAGGGGGTGGCCGGCGGCCGGACCGGCCTGTCCTCCCGGAAGGGGAGAAAAAGTCTCCCCGGCGGCCCCGGCCGGCCCTTTCTCCGCGGCCCCGGCGGTACCTGCCGCGGCGCTTGCTGCCGGGCTTCCGGCCGCCGGCGCAGAATGGGCAAGGCCGGAAGGGTGTTCCCGGCGGTCGGCGGCCCGGCGCTGCCGGACGATCCGGTAGTAATGGGGGGCGCAGGTCGCCTTGAGCTGGATGGGGCAGGTGCGGCTCTGCTCGTAAAACCAGGCCAGCGTCTCCTCGTACTGCGCCGCCGAGATCTCCCGGTCCGCCAGTTCCCGGGCCCGCCCCGTGGGAACCAGCAGGAAGATGTGATGGGCGGCGGCGCCGATCTTCAGGGCCAGGTCGTGGATCTCCCGGAGCCGGTCCAGATTGTCCCGGGTGATCGTGGTGTTGATCTGGAACTCCATCCCCGCCCGCTTCATGGCGGCGATGCCCCCCAGGGCCCCGGCGAAGGCCCCGGGCACCCGCCGGAAGCCGTCATGGCTTATCGCATCCGGGCCGTCGAGGCTGACGCTCACCCGGCGGATCCCCGCCTGCCGCATCTTTCCTGCGATTTCCTCCGTCACCAGGGTCCCGTTGGTGGCCATGACCATCCGCAGGCCCAGCCGGTCGCCGTAGGCGGCGATCTCCCAGATGTCCGGCCGGAGGAGGGGTTCCCCCCCGGTGAGGATGATCACCGGTTTGCTGAAGGCGGCGATCTCGTCGAGGAGACGGCGGCAGGCGGCGGTGTCCAGCTCGCCCGCGTAGGGGCCGCCGGCCGCCGCGGCCCGGCAGTGAACGCAGTTGAGGTTGCAGCTCCGGGTGATCTCCCAGGCCACCATCCGGAGCGTCGCCGGCAGGAGGCGCGCCTTTTCCCTATCCATCCGTCCGCTTTCCCCGGCGCGGCGGGGATTGCCCCCGGCCGCGGGCCTGGTCGAGCGGGGGGCGGGTGCCGGCGGCCGGTTCGTTCCCCCCGGCGGCCGTGGCTCCCCGTGCAACCGGGGCGGTTATTTTCTGCTCCGCCAGTGCCCGGGCCGCCTCCCGGGCGAAATAGGTGATGATGATGTCCGCCCCCGCCCGCCTGATCGCCGTCAGGACCTCCAGCATGGCCCGCCGGCCGTCGAGCCAGCCCAGCCGGTCCGCCGCCTTGATCATGGCGAACTCGCCGCTGACGTTGTAGGCGGCGATGGGCAGGTCGAACTCCTCCCGGGCCCGGCGGATCACGTCCAGGTAGGCCAGGGCCGGTTTCACCATGATGATGTCCGCCCCCTCCTCGACGTCCAGGGTGATCTCCCGGATGGCCTCGTCGCCGTTGGCCGGGTCCATCTGGTAGGCCTTCCGGTCCCCGAACCGGGGGGCGCTCTCCGCGGCGTCCCGGAAGGGGCCGTAGAAGCAGGAGGCGTACTTCGCCGAATAGCCCATGATGGGGATATGCTCGTAGCCCGCCTCGTCGAGCCCCTCGCGGATGGCCCCCACCTGGCCGTCCATCATCGCCGACGGGGCCACCATGTCCGCCCCGGCCCGGGCATGGGAGACCGCCGTTTCCGCCAGGACCTCGAGGGTGGCATCGTTGTCCACCTCACCCTTTTCGATCATCCCGCAGTGGCCGTGGCTCGTGTATTCGCACAGACAGACGTCGGTGACGACCAGGATGTCCGGGACCCTGTCCCTGATCTCCCGGACCGCCCGCTGGACGATCCCGTCTTTGGTGAAGGCCCCGGTGGCCGCCTCGTCCTTCCGGTCGGGGATGCCGAAGAGGAGCACGGCGGGGATCCCCTCCTCCCGGGCCGCCTGCACCTCCCGGACGATGTGGTCCACGGACATCTGGAAGTTGCCCGGCATGGAGGCGATGGGTTTCTTGATATCCCTGCCGGGGACGACGAACAAAGGATACATGAAGTCATCCACGGACAGCCTCGTCTCCCGGACAAGGCGCCGGAAGTTCTCGTTGCGCCGCAGCCGGCGCGGCCGGTAGTCGGGAAAATACATGGGCGTTTCCTCCCTTCAGTTGTTTTTCTGTTTCTTGAGGGCGGCTATTTCCTCTTTGGCCCGGACCAGTTCGGCGCTTGTCTCCCGCAGGCGCCGGGCCAGCGTTTCCGCCAGGATCTGATAGAACACCGCCGAGAAGGCAAGCTTGTCCTCGCCGAAGAGGTTGTCGACAAACGAGACGTCCGTCGCCAGACACGCCACGTCCCCGACGGCGTAAACCGAAGCGGAACGGGCCTGTCCGTCGATGATGCACATCTCTCCGAAGATATCCCCGGTGCGCCGCAGTTCTTCGATCGGTTCGTTGTCCTTCACGACCTTCACATCGCCGCTCAGGAGAAAATACACCCAGTTGTCGAAGCTTCCCTGAGCGATAATCTGCTCGCCCGCCTTGTACTGCCTGATCTTGCTGAAACTCAGCAATTTATGGCGGTCTTTTTTCTCGAAGAACCTCAGGACCGGCATGCTTTTCACCGCTTCCAGGAGTTGCAGATTGTCCGTCAAGATATCCTGTTTCATGATTTCCCCTCCCTTTTTTGGATTTTCCGGTTCCTCTTTACCAAGCCCCCGCCGAGTTCACGAAGAAAGCCCCTGCCCCGGAGGATGCCCCTTATCCTTCCCGCCGGATTTCCTCGTCGGTGAGATAGCAGGCCGGATCGGGCGCCCAGATATCCCCCGTGACGGCCTCCGCCCGGGCCCGGAAGTTGCCCCCGCAGACCGCAAGCCAGCGGCAGGCGGCGCACCGTCCCGTAAGATGGGGCTTCTTGTCCTTCAGCCGGGCCACGAGCTCATTGCTTATGTCCGTCCAGATCTCGCTGAAGGGACGCTGTCGGATATTGCCCAGGGAGACGTTCCGCCAGAACTGGTCCGGGTGGACCTCGCCGTCCCAACTGATGCAGCCGATGCCGTGGCCGGAGCTGTTCCCCTCGTTCATTTCCAGGAGTTCCAGGACCTCCGCCGCCCGCGCCGGATCCTCCCGGAGGAGACGCAGATAGACGTAGGGACCGTCGGCATGGTTGTCCACGGTAAGGATCTCCTTCTCCTTCCCCCGGGTGAAGAGGTCCCGGGTCCGGTCCATGATCAGATCGAGAAGCCGCCGCGTCTCGCCGTGGGAGAGGTCCTCCGCCACCAGGGCGGAGCCCCGGCCCGCGTAAACGAGATGATAGAAGCAGCACCGCGGGATGTCCTCCTCCTCCAGGAGGTCGAAGACGGCGGGGACGTCGCCGGCGTTGTGGCGGTTCACGGTGAAACGGACCCCCACCTTGATCCCCGCCTCCCGGCAGTTCCGGAGCCCCTGCATGGTCCGGTCGAAGGCCCCGGCCACCCCCCGGAAAAAATCGTGGGTCGCCCGGGTGCCGTCGAGACTGATCCCCACGTAGGACAGGCCGATTTCTTTGAAGAGGGCGGCCCTTTCCCGGGTGATCAGGGTGCCGTTGGTGGAGATGACGGCCCGCATCCCCCTCTCCACGGCATACCGGGCCAGCTCCGGCAGATCCGGACGCATCAGGGGCTCGCCGCCGGAAAAAAGGAGCACCGGCGCCCCGAAGGCGGCCAGGTCGTCGATCATCCCCCGGGCCTCAGCCGTGGTCAACTCGTCGGGATAGCGGATGTTTTGGGAGCTGGAATAGCAGTGGATGCACTTGAGGTTGCACCGCCGGGTCATGTTCCAGACGATGACCGGCCGCTTGTCGGCGGAGAACTGGAGGAGATGGGAGGGGAGCTTCTTCGCCTCCCGGTGGTAGCGCAGAACGTCCCCGGGCTCCACGGCGCCGCAGTATAGTTTCGAAATTCCGATCATACGCCGACTCTTAACACTGCCTCCCCGCTTCTGTCAAACCCGATGCGCCCGCAATGAATTCCTGCCGGTGGGCACGTCATTTTCCTGCTTCTTCCTGCTTCGCTCTGCGCCGCGGGGCGTGAGCGCCTTCGGCGCCGGCGGCGCCCCTCCCCGTTTCCGCCGCCGGCACCGGTGATCCCCTATCCCGGCGCCTGAGCCCGCGCCGCTGTCCCTACCCCGGCCGGGCGAAGTGATTGCGCAGCCCCGCCACCAATCCCGGGATGGTGTAGGTTTTCTGGAGGATGTCCACCGCCAGTCCCGCCTTCTGCAGCGCCGCGGCGGTGACGGGACCGATGGCGGCGATCTTCACCGTCGCCGGCAGGGAAAAGGCCGGTCCCATGATCGCCAGAAAATTGGTCACCGTGGAGGGGCTGGTGAAGGTGATGACATCGACCTTGCCCGCGGCGATGAGCGCGATGAGTTCCTCGGGTCGGCGGTCGGCGGCGACGGTCCGGTAAACCGTGACGACGTCCACCTGCGCCCCCAGGGCGGCGAGCCCCGCGGGGATCACGTCCCGGGCCGCCGCCGCCCGGGGCAGGAGGATCTTTTTCCCCCGGATGTCGTGGTCGGCAAAGGCCCGCACGACCCCCTCGGAGATGTACTCCGCCGGGACGAGATCCGCCTTGATCCCCGCCTGCGCGAGGAGCCCCGCCGTGGCCGGGCCGATGGTGGCGATGCGGATGCCCCGGAGCTCCCGGAGATCCCCGCCCCGCTCCCGGAGGCGCGCCAGGAAGTACCGGACGCCGTTGGCGCTGGTGAAGACGATCCAGGCATAACCGGGGAGGCGCTCCAGGGCGGCGTCCAGCTCCGTCCAGGTCTCCGGCGGGACGATCCGGATCGTGGGGAAAGGGATGGGCCGGGCCCCCTCCTCCCTGAGGAGGGCGGCGAAGGATTCCGCCTGGGTCTCCGGCCGGGTGATCACCACGCCCCTCCCGAAGAGAGGCCGGTTGTCGAACCAGCGCAGGGTCTCCCGGAGGCCCGTTACGGGTCCCACCACCAGGAGCGACGGCGGTGTGAAGCCCCGGGCCGCCGCCAGCGCGGCGATGTCCGCCAGGCTCCCCGTGACGGTTTCCTGGTCCGCCGTGGTTCCCCAGCGGATCAGGGCGGCCGGCGTTTGGGGATCCTTCCCGTGTTCCCGGAGGGCGGCGGTGATCCGGGGGAGGTTCTTCACCCCCATGAAGAACACCAGGGTCCCGATCCCCGCCAGGGCCGCCCAGTCGATGTCGCTCTTCTCCTTGGTGGGGTCTTCGTGCCCCGTGACGAAGGCCACGGTGGAGGTCAACCCCCGGTGGGTGAGGGGGATCCCCGCGTAGGCCGGGACGGCCACGGCGGCGGTGACGCCGGGGATGACCTCGAAGGGGATGCCGGCGGCGGCCAGCGTCTCCGCCTCCTCGCCCCCCCGGCCGAAGATGAAGGGGTCGCCGCCCTTGAGACGGGCGACGATGTGTCCCGCCCGGGCCTCCGCCACGAGGAGACGGTTGATCTCTGTCTGAGGCAGGGTGTGATCGCCCCCCTTCTTGCCGGCATAGATCAGCCGGGCGTCCTTCCGGGCGTGTGCCAGCAGCTCTTCACTGACCAGGTGATCATAGACGATCACCCCGGCCCGGCCGATAGCCCGGACCCCCTTCACCGTGATCAGGTCCGGATCGCCGGGGCCGGCGCCGATGATGTAAACCTTTCCCGTCTCAGTCATTCTTTACCTCTATTTTCATGTAAGGCGGGGAGACCCCGCCCGGTCGCCCGCAGGGCGTACGGGGTTCATCCGGCCGCCTCAGCGGCAGTCCCGGTACGCCATGTCCAGGATGGCCCGGCCGCCGCGCCGCAGGATCGTTTCCGCCAGCTCCGCCCCCAGTTCCACCCCGGCTTCCGCCGGTCCCCGGAGTTCCTCCCGGATCATGACCCGCCCGTCGATGGTCCCCAGGAGGCCCGTGATCTTGATTGCCGCCCCCTCCGTCCGGGCGTGGGCCGCGAGGGGGAGCTGGCATCCCCCGCCGAGACGGCGGAGGAAGGCCCGCTCCGTTTGGGATTCCCGCCAGGTGGGGTCATGGTTGAGGAAGGCCAGATACTCCCGCACCGTGTCGTCGTCTTCCCGCACCTCGATGGCCAGGGTCCCCTGACCCACGGCGGGGATGATAATCTCTACGGGGAGAAACTGGGTGACCCGGCCTACCCAGCCCAGCCGCCGGATCCCCGCGGCGGCCACCACCACGGCGTCCAGATCCTCCGTCTCCACCTTCCGGAGCCGCGTGTCCAGATTGCCCCGGAGGGGGACGATCTCCACGTCGGGAAAGATGTTCCGGAGCTGGAAACCCCGGCGCAGGGATCCGGTGCCGATCCGGGCCCGGCGGGGCATGGCCTCGAACTTGATGCGGTTTTTCGACACGAAGACATCCCGGGGGTCCTCCCGTTCCGGGGTGACGGCGACGGTCAATCCCGGCGGCAGCTCGGCGGGGACGTCCTTCAGGCTGTGGACCGCCAGGTCGATGTCCCCCCGGAGCAGCGCGTCTTCGATCTCCTTGACGAAGACCCCCTTGCCGCCGATCTTGACGAGGGCCACGTCCTGCATGATGTCTCCCTTCGTCTTGATGACGACCAGCTCCACCCCCATGCCGGGGTGCCGCCTTTCGATCCGTTGTTTCACCCAGCCGGCCTGGGCCAGGGCGAGGGCGCTCCCCCGCGTGCCGATTCTCAATGTACCGCTAATCATGTCTCTCCTTGATGGAAAACGATGCCGCCGTTTTACCGCGGCGTTAAAATTATGATGTTCCAGCCGTTATTTATTCCTCCGCCTTGTCCCGACCCCTTTCTCACCCGGAAGGCGTGGCCGGATGCGATTTTTACGATTCCGCGCCAATATCGCATCCGGCCGCCCTCACTGCTCCCCGTCCGTCCCGTCGAGGCGGAAGAGCCGGCGCAGTGCCGCGGCATAGGCCCGGGCCGCCCCCTCCCGGGTTTCCTCCTTCAGGGTGGTCATGGGGTCGTGGAGGAGCTTGTTGACGATGGCCCGGGCCAGGAGCGCCGCCTCCTCCCGCGCGGCGGGGTCCAGGTTCCGGAGCCACGTATCGGCCCGCTCCAGCTCCCCGGCGGCGATGGCCTCCGCCTTCTCCCGGAGGGAGACGATGGTGGGGACCACGGTCAGGGTGTCGAACCAGGCCCGGAACTCCTCCGCCTCGGCGCTGACGATCTCCTCCCCCCGGGCCGCCTCCTCTTTGCGGATCGCCATGTTCTCGTCGGCGATTTCCTGGAGGTCGTCGATGTTGTAAAGATAGACGTTGTCCATCGCCCCCGCCCGGGGGTCCACGTCCCGGGGCACGGCGATGTCGATGATGAAGAGCAGCCGGTTCTGCCGCCGTTTCAGGGCGCCGGCGACCATCTCGCCGGTGATGATGTAGCCCGGCGCCCCGGTGGAGGTGATGACGATATCCGCCTCGCGCAGCGCCTCCCCGAGCCGCGGGAACTCCACGGCGGTGCCCTGGAATTCCGCCGCCATCCGCACGGCCCGCTCCCAGGTCCGGTTGGCGACGAAAAGCCGGTCCCCGCCGTGCTTCAGGAGGTGCCGGGCCGCCAGTTCCGACATCTCCCCCGCCCCCACCAGGAGGATCTTCTGGCCCCGAAGGGCGCCGAAGATCTTCTTCGCCAGCTCCACGGCGGCGTAGCTTACGGAAACCGCATGGTTGGCCACCCCTGTCTCCGTCCGGACCCGTTTGGCCACGCGGAAGGCCCGGTGGAGGAGCTTGTTCAGGATGATTCCCGTCGCCTCCTCCTCCACCGCCCGGCGGTAGGCGTCCTTGACCTGGCCGAGAATCTGGGGCTCCCCCATGATGAGGGAGTCGAGGCCGGCGGCGACCCGGAAGAGGTGCCGGACGGCGTCGGCATCGCGATAGACGTAGAGGCACCGGGCCAGATCCGCCCCGCTCAGGTTGCCGTGACGGAAGATCAGCTCCCGGAGCCGCTCCTCCACCGCGGCGTCCTCCCGGCCACGGACGAGGATCTCCACCCGGTTGCACGTGGACAGATAGAGGGCCTCCTCGACGCCGGGGAGCCCCCGGATCTCCCCCAGGGGGCTGAACCCCTCGGTGCAGGCGATATCGAGGCGTTCCCGGATTTCCACCGGGGCCGTCTTGTGGTTCATGCCGAGGAGGAGGAGATTCATGGCTCAATTAAACCGGTGGATGGTGGTGAAAAAGTGCTGTTCCACCAGCAGGGCGGCCAGGAGCACCAGGAAGGCCGCTACGGACAGCAGGGCGGTCTTGTGGCCCCGCCAGCCGATGGCGAGGCGCTGATGGAGGAGGACGGCATAGATCAGCCACGCCGCCAGGGTCCAGATCTGTTTGGGGTCCCACTGCCAGTGGCTTCCCCAGACCGTCCGGGCCCAGATCGCCCCCGCCACGATCCCCAGGGTGAGGAGGGGGAAGCCCCAGAGGAGGCAGAGGTGGTTGATCCGGTCCAGATCCCGGAGCGGCGGGAAGAGCTTCATGAGCCGGCTCGCCTTGCGGCGCTTCAGGAGGCCGTCCTGGATCAGGTAGGCCAGGCCCGCGGCGGAGGCGAGGGCGAAGAGGGCCTCGCCGATCAGGGACAGCATGGCGTGCAGGGAGACGAGACCGCCCCGGAGGATCTCCGGCGCCGTCAGGGGCCCGCCGATGCCCACCGACGCCACGATCATGAGGAGGAAGACCGCCGGGGAGACAAACACCCCCAGGACCCGGGTCTTGGTCCGGAACTGGAAGGCCAGATAGGCCCCGGCCATGACCAGGGCGAAGAAGGAGAGGCTGTCGGGGAGTCCGAAGAAGGGGTTGCGCCCCCGGACCGCCCATTGCCCGAGGAAGAACAGGACATGGCATCCCCAGGCCCCGGCGAGGATCCACGTGGCGATTCGGGCGGGGGCCACCCGGCGGCTAAAGAGAGAAACCAGGTAGGTCAGGGTGCTGACCAGATAGGCCGCCAGCGCCCCCCGGTAGAGGAAAGCAAATATGTCCATCTCAGCCCGGGCCCTCCGCCCGCCCTATCTTCTTCATGTTAACCACCAGGTTCGTGACCGCAACATTTTCGCCCCTCGTTCGGAGGGGGAGAATCGTGGCGGGGGTGGGTATGGCATTTGGCGGACATCAAATTAATCTTTCCTTGTGATCAGTGATGATGAAAACCGTCATGAACATTACCAATGAATCTTCCCGCAGCAAGCTGCGAGGAATCGCACCCGCAGAGATCAAAGGAGACGCTAATCAATCTTGTTCAGCTCCATCCTCACGCCGGTGAGTTCCCGGATCAGTGCCTGGGCCTCCTCCCGCCGTCCCGCCCGCAGATGGTCATAGAGGGGCGAATTCACCAGGGCGGTGAAGATCTCCCGGTTTTCAGCGGAGGAACGGCCGGCGGCGATGACCTGCTCCCGAAGGCGTCCCAAAAACTCCAGATAATCCGCGTATTCCGGACCGAACTGCTCCGCCAGATCCTCCCTGATTCTTCTCGCCAGCGCCGGGCTCTTGCCGTCGGTGGACACGGCGATGGTGAGACTCCCCCGGGTGAGGAGGGCGGGGAGGATGAAATCACAATGCCGGGGATCGTCCACGATATTCACCAGGATCCCCCGGGCCCGGCAGTCGGCGGCGATGCGGTCGTTGACCTCCTCCCGGTCCGTGGCGCCGATGACGAGAAAGGCCCCGGCCAGATGCCGGGGGTCATAGTCCGCCGCCACATGCCGGATCTGCCCCGCCGCCGCCCGCTCCCGGAGGCGGTCCCCCAGCTCGCGGGCCACCACCGTCACGACGGCCCCGCATTCCCGGAGGCGCTCCGCCTTCCGGGCCGCCACGGCGCCGCCCCCGACGACCACACAGGACCGGTCCCGGATGTCGAGACTGACGGGATAGTATTTCAGAGACTGTCCTTTCGCTTGCAATATCTAATGGTTATCTCCACCCGAAGACCGGGGCGTTCCGTGGGGTGCAGATAACCGCCCTTGGGGACGGGGCGGTTTCCGGCCGTTTCCGGAGACCGGGCGCCCGTCGTTGCCGGAGCCGTGGTACATGCCTTTGCCGTCCGGGCGGCGCCCCATGCCTTTCTCCGGGACGGCAGACCCGGCCGCTCCCGCCCTGCCGCCCGTCGCCTGCGGCTCCGCTCCGGGGGCCTGTTTTTCGGTGGGCAAGGCTATCACGGTCGGGGGAATATTTCAAGTTACTTGAAATATAATCGAAAACAGGATATGTTTTTTGCCACCGGCAGCGGAAAGGGTGAGTCATGACGAAGCAGACGGAAAAATGGTTGCAGATCGAAATCAACGTTCCGGCGGAGTTGAGTGATGCCGTCGCCAATTTCCTCATGGAAAACGGCGCCCAGGGGGTTTTCCAGGAGCAGGGGGAGCCACAGGACGGCGGCGGTTTTACCGAGGACGGCGTCCGGGAGACCCTCAAGGCCTATCTGCCGGAAGACGTCCGGGTGGAAAACCGGCTCAGTGCCGTTCAGAACTATCTCGAGGAACTCCGAAGGCTTTTCCCGGCCCTCCCCGTGCCGGCATGGCGTACCGAATGGATCGCCGATCCGGATTGGGGCGAGACCTGGAAAAAATACTTCAAGCCCCTCCGGGTAACAAAAAACATCATCATCAAGCCCACCTGGGAGCGTTACAGCCCCGGCGGCCACGACATCATCATCGAGATCGATCCGGGGATGGCCTTCGGTACCGGCCAGCACCCCTCGACGCGGATGTGCCTCCAGGCCATGGAAGATCTTATCCTGGGGGACCGGGCCGCCAAGAACCGCCGGGTTCTCGATGTGGGGACGGGCACCGGCATCCTGGGCATCGCCGCGGCCAAACTCGGCGCGGGAAAGGTGGTCTGCGTGGACATCGACAAGCAGGCCGTGGCCATCGCCGGGGAGAATGTGCGCATGAACGGCGTGGAGGACCGGGTCGATGTGCTGTACCGGGACGCGGCGTCCCTTGCCGAGACCTTCGATCTCATCGCGGCCAATCTCACGGCCAAGATGCTCATCAAGCTGCGGCCCCGGCTCATCGATCTTCTCGGCCGGGGCGGCTTCCTGGTCATGTCGGGAATAATCGAACAAAATCGAGAAGATATAGAACATCATTTCTTCACTGAACCTTTCGTGGTCCACAGGACGATCATGGAAAAGGAATGGCTCTGTTATGTCCTGATCAACGAAGGCTACCGGTAGTGACCACCCCCCGCCTCTATCTGCCCCAGGCCCTACAGGAAGGGGGCCTCTATCGCCTGGATCAGGGACACCGGCGCTATCTGAGCAATGTCCTGCGTCTCCGCAGCGGTGACGCCGTCACCCTTTTCGACGGTTCGGGGTGGGATTTCCCCGGCCGGCTCGAGAGGTCGGCGGACGGGGAGATCGCCGTGCGGATCGTCGGCCGGACCGAGGTCGACGCCGCCCCGGCCTGCCGGATCACCCTGGCCCAGGCCCTCCCCAAGGGGGTGAAGATGGACACCATCGTGGCGAAGGCGACGGAAATCGGGGTGGTGAAGCTCATCCCTTTCTATTCCGCCCGTTCCGTCCCCCGCTGGGAAGAGACCAGGGCCGCCGCCCGGGTGGCGCGTTGGGAAAAGATCGCCGTGGAGGCCGCCCGCCGGTGCCGCCGCCGCGACGTCCCCACGGTGACCCCCGTGGCCGCTTTTGCGGAAATTCTGGCCCCGCCGCCCGGAGAACAGGGGGAGCGCCTCATCTTTTGGGAGGAGGGGGGCCGGAGTATCAAAGACATCCTCCGGGAGGGCGGTGCCTCACCGCCGCGGGACTATTTTCTCGTCGTCGGCCCGGAAGGCGGCCTGACCCCGGAGGAAGTGGCGGCGGCCCGGGAGGCGGGCTTTACCGTCGCCAGTCTGGGCCGTCACATCCTGCGCGTGGAGACGGCCTCCCTGGTCATCCTGACCATTCTCCAGTATGAGCGCGGCATATTCGCGGGGGAGTCATAGCGGTGCACGATCACTATGGTGGCTTCTGGCGGCGTCTGCTGGCCTTTTGCATCGATCTGGCCGTCCTGAATCTCGTCTACGCGATCCTGCTTTTCGCCGGCGCCTTGTCCCATATCCTCGGCCGGGTCGCCGGCGGTGCTTCCTGGACGGACGCCGCGGCGGGGGTGGGGGCGGGTTTCTCCTTGCTCTACGTTCCGGCCGTCTTTGCGGTCACGGTCCTTTACTTTACCTATTTCATCGCCGTCTCCGGACAGACGCCGGGGAAGATGCTCCTCGGCCTCCAGGTGCGCCGGGCGGCGGGGGGGGACATGACCTTCGGGATCGCCCTGCTGCGCCTGGCGGGGTATCTCGTTTCCGCCGCCGTGTTTTACCTGGGCTTTCTCTGGATCGTCTGCGATCCGCGCAAGCAGGGGTGGCACGACAAGATCGCCGGCACGGTGGTCTTCCGCTTGCGATCGCCGGCACCGGGACCGGAGGAGACGTAGAAAAAAACCTTGACAAATGCGGGGATATTTAATAGACGGACCATCTGTTTACGGGCCGGTAGCTCAGTCGGTAGAGCATCGGACTGAAAATCCGAGTGTCGGCAGTTCAATTCTGCCCTGGCCCACCATTTACAGCTATCGGGGTTGCAAGCAGCACGTCTTGTAACCCTTTTTTATTTTTTTACTCGCAAATGCTTGTATATATTATTGATCTACAACGGTTTATCGTTAACGGAGCCGCTGCGGACACGGTAGAGCGCGTCCCGCCGTTTTCATCCTGCCTTGTGACGGCGTGCCGTCACGGAGGAGGGCATTGTCGGTGCTCATGAATCTCCGGGTGCGAAAAAAGGGCCTTTACGTTCTGGTCTTGCTGATGATCCTGTTGACCGCGGCGGCCGCCGGGGCGGGACAGGAAGGGGCCCCGCCCCGGGGAGGGGCGGAGGCGGGACGGACGGTGCCGCCGGACCTCCCCGCGGCGCCGCCGCCGCCGGTGGTGCGGGGGATTTACGGCGTGCCCGCCGTGGGCCGGGTCGATCCCGCCGGGTACGAGCGGGAGCTCCGGGCCGCGGGGGTGAACGCCGTCTTCGTCCCCGCCGACGACGCCACCGTCGAGTGGTTCGGGGAACGGGGATACCGGGTGTTTCTCTCCGTGAACGCCTTCGGCGGCCGGGGACCATGGGCGGCCCGGCCGGATTCACGACCCGTCACCGCGGCGGGCCATCCCTACGGCGCCGACCGCCCCGGCGAGGCTGAAATCGGCGGCGTCTGCCCCACCCATCCGGAATGGCGGGCCGCACGTCTCAACGAGATCCGCCGGCTCCTCCAACGTTTCGGCGCCCGCACCGACGGCCTGTGGCTGGATTTCATCCGCTATCCCGGCCTCTGGGAACGAACCGGCGCCGCCGCCTACTATCCCGACACCTGTTACTGCCCCCGCTGCCGCCGCCTGTTCGCCCGGCATCTCACGGCGGCGGGCAAGGCGCCCGGCGTCTCCCTGGCGGAGATGGAGCCGGCCGCCGCAGCGGCGTGGATCCGGAGGCATCACCCCCGGGAATGGATACACTGGAAACAGGAGCAGATCCTCTCCTTCGTCCGGGACGTCGGGAAACTGCGGGACGAGCTGATCGGGAAGCGGGAAGGGGAAGCGCCGTCAGCGAAAGCCGCCGGGGCGACGGCAGCGGGGCCGGCAACCGCCGGGAGCCCCCGTGCCCCCGCCGGACCGGGGAGCGCCGCGGCGAAAGCCGCCGTTCCCGGGGAAGGGGCGGCGGCGCGCGCCGGCGTCGTGCCGGCGGGAACGTCCGTCCGTCCCTATCTGATCGGGGTCTTCACGGTCCCGTGGACGAAGGGGGAGCGGGACGGCGCCGTTTCCCGCATCCTGGCCCAGGACCCCTTCGCGTTGGGGAAGCTCGTGGACGTCGTCTCCCCCATGGTCTATCACCGCATGACGGGTCGTACCCCCGGGTGGGTGGGGGAGCTGACGGCCTATTTGCAGGAAACCATCCCGGCGGCGGTGTGGCCGATCATCCAGGCGGAGGATACCGGCGCGGCGGAGTTCCGGGCCGCCGTGGACGCCGCGGCGGCCGCCGGGGCGGATGGGCTGCTGGTCTATTCCTTCGGGGGGATGAAAAAGGGTCTCTGGGGCGGGTTGGCCGCCTTCCGCTCCCGGGAGAATCTCCTGCCGAACCCCGAGCTGGCCGTTCCGGCCGGGGCGACGGCGCCGCCGGGCTGGACGGGCTGCCCCGGCGCCCGGAGCGATGAAATGGGGAGCCGCTGCTTCACCAGACCGGCGGCGGCGCTGGCGCGCAACCCCCTCGTCCTCAGGCGGTCCCCTTTTGCCGGCGCGGCGCCGGCGGCAAGCAGAGAGGCGTCCCCGGCCCCATCCCCGGGAAAGGTAAGGGAGGGTGCCGGAGAACCGGCCCCGACGGTTGCCGAAGGGCCGGCGGCGGCCGGCAGCCGGGAACGGGAG
>ERZ795052.313-NODE-313-length-74042-cov-12.806074_pt1 | contig 74042 bp, 71 predicted proteins | sample MGYA00375136_ERZ795052 | MGnify/ENA primary metagenome ERZ795052 (study PRJEB30181, sample SAMN05720156) | activated sludge metagenome | isolation source: Anaerobic digester | place: Japan | collected 2015-05-26 ...
GTGAACCGACAATCGTCATTTCAATCCTATTTTAGTCCGATTCAAACGGTTGTCCTCAAACCCACAACAAGACCGTTCCGGGCATTTCAATCCTATTTTAGTCCGATTCAAACCAGCACCAGTCAATTAGCAACCGCAACAAACTCAAATTTCAATCCTATTTTAGTCCGATTCAAACAGCGCCCAAAAATGGGTATTTTGAGGTTATATGCAAGCTCAAGTAATCATAGTAGATGTATGTGTCGGGGATGTTAGATAATGTATTCGATTTATAAAGATACACGAGATAAATCAGATAATAGTACAAGTATCAGCCTTTTCGACACCGAGTTTTATTATTTTCACTTGATCCTGCGTTCGAAAAGTGTAAAATCTCACGGAATCACTTTTACTATCAATAATAGTCTTCAGACCATGTGTAATCTCTGCAAATTGTTTCTCCGTAATATCACCTTCGAATACAGAATTCTGTACCCAATTTAGATATCGCCTTAGAAAATTACATGCCTTGGAGACCCTCCCCACCGCAATATCGTAAACGACGATAATGTACACATTACCACCATATGACAAATGGTTCGTATTTCTTGAGGCCAAGCAGGTGTTTACAGAGCTTGAGACATTCCAGATAGGGAAGTCTTCCGTATGACACATTTCTTTTTAAACTTCGATGTTTGATTGTCGTTTCCATTTTATTATTAAACTCTGCGATAAAGAGCCTCCGACCACTATCATTCATAAGGCAAGATTGCAGATCTTTCTCAAAATCTTTATCCGAGATCATTTTTTTATTGACGAGTTTGAAGATTGTCCGATCCACAAAGAGAGGTTTAAATATTTCAGCAATATCGAGTGCAAGCGAAAATCGCCGTTCAGATGGTTCATGGAGAAAGGAGATGGTTTGATCAAGTTGTGTGTGGTAGATTGCATTGATTACTATACCATACATCAGCGAATTACCGAAACTAATCATTGCATTCACCGGATTTTGGGGCGGTCGACGACTTCTGCTCTCAAATGAAAAATTACTTGTGAGAATGCTATCGAAAACCGAATAATAAGCATTGCGGATTTTTCCTTCCATTGCCATGAGTTCCGGAATAGTCTGACACACGGGCACGGTTTCTAATGATGATTGAATCGTTTTAATAACCTGGGAGAGATTTTTTTCCTGATTGTGATAGTACTCGAGGTTCTTGAGCATATTCTGTGCAGCACCAGAAACAAATGATCGTGCGATGAACAATCGTTTTTCGGGATCGCAATAATGTTGACCCTGTCGTAAATGCATTTCCCCGGAAAGGAGAGATTCTTTGGGGAGAAGCGTACTTTCGTATTGACCGTAATATCCAAAGAAATGAACAGGAATTGCATTTTTGGCAAGAAAAGAGACGACACCGGAGGTAATAGATACTCTCCCGTATGCAAAAATCGCTCCGATTTGTTCCACCGGCAGAGCTCTTTTTTCGTATCCCTCCCTGTCTGAAACATCTGGGACCTCGGGGTTGTGTTCTTCACCATCGAATTCTTCAATGAAATCGGGATCTTCACATTGTGCTGTGAACGCAGTATTAGCGTCGTTTTTTCTACTGATGAAGTAGACAGTATTTTGTTTCCTGACGATTTTTCCATTCTTGAGAATGTAAAAATTTTGTTTCATGTTTTACACCCAGCATAGTTCAAAATATGCACATTTTCTACAGTACGGTTTCTCTATGGGAGGAGGTGACTGGGGTTGTTTTACAATCTCATTGACTTCAAGAAGTATCCTTTCGATCTCTTTCTTCACTTCGTCTGTGAGCATGAGTCGCTCGCGCTTGCGAATCAAAGGGTAGTCCAAAAGTCCATCGACATTAGGAATGTCGAGTATCTCCTGCAGGTAGTAAATATAATAATATAATTGGTACCGATGTGCCTGTTCGAGTTTCTTTGATTTCTTTATCTCATGGATAGTAATTCCTTCACCTTTTTTAAAAAAATCTATTCCAATTCGATCCATAATTATATTTTTATTTTCCCTTGAGTATGAAGACTCATGGACAAACTTTCCCATTCCAACCAGTTCTGAAGATGATTCTTGTGAAATGTTGTGGGAAAATAGCCAGAGCTTTGTGGGACACACGAAGTAATAGTTGATTTGAGTACCGGTTAACTGGACCCTGGACAGCTGTTTAATCATAATAGTAAGAAAAATACGATTAATTAATTATATATACCGGTATTATGATTATTTGATCTCCAACGGAGTATTCATGGTTGAATGATATTGGAAAGCATCTCAAAACCAAAATCACAAACAAAAAGAAAGAATGGAGATCCGTTTGTCGAAATAGGTATTCTGGCAATTGAGCTGATAACAAAGAAAAATTTTGAAACTTGCACGACACAGGACCTCCAGCGTGCCGCTGACACATTGATTGAAATTTTTTTAACGCCGGCATGGAAAAAAGAACTTATCTCGATATTTCCCAATAGTACGTATATTCAGACAAGTAGGGGATACGACCACAGAGAACGTTCGAGGGAATTCCTCTATAGTCTCATCGAAGGGATCAGTTCTTCATCAGAATCAAAAACATACTGTTGCTTCTGTGGTGCACAGGCTTACGAGAAAATGCGATTTTACAAAACCCAAATACCTCTAATCGGATCAGGCAAATTTGCAAATTATTTCCCCTCATTTCAAAATGGTCTAAATATTTGTGCAAAGTGCGCACTTGCCATCCAGTTTGCTCCATTATTATGCTACAAGGCAGGCGGAAAGCCCTGCCTCATAAGTTCGAATAACAGGGAACTCCTAAGGGAATTTGGGAAGGACATTTGCAAAACGATCAAGACCCGGCTGGCATCAGGAGAATATAATTCTCAAGAAAATTCTGGATTGTTTGATGAAAAGTTCAAATCCCCCCAAAATGCTCTTTTCCATCTTGCATATAAATTCGGGAGGGAATATTGTGCCAGGGGGATTTGTAGTAATAACGAGTCAATTGTACTTTACCACATTGATAATTACAACCAGGGGCCAGCAGGGGTTCGTATCTACTCATTACCGAGCAATATCTTCAAATTTGTTTCATTCATGATGAACAGCCCCGATTACCGATCTGCATGGTTCTCGCTTCTCGCCCGGTATTATCCCAAATCAACTGACGAGGAGGACCTTCCCATATGGAAGACGAAGATAAATCCCATTCATACCTATCTCCTGGAAGGAAAAAACATTCTCTGGGCATTCAAAGACGATCGAACCCGGACAGTTACAATGCCTTGGCCCGTTGTCGAAGGATATATGAGGAGTGTGAGATTGATGAATCAACAAAGAATTGAAAAAATTAGGGAATTCAGTGACAAAATCGCTTTGAGTATAAGGGAATCGAAAAAGTTCAGCAGAGTGCACGATATTGCGAATGCCCGTGACCTGCCATCATTCCGAAATCAATTAAATTTGATAGTGAAGGATTGGCAGAAACTAGGAAAAGGAGAGCCCATTATCACATTTGACGATTACATTAGGATCTTGATCCCAGGGGATTATCGCGGATGGACAGAAGTCCGTGATCTGATTGTTATTCGCCTTTACGAGAAGCTGCATGACATCCTTGTAAAAGAAGATGAAAATTCGGAAGTGACAGAATGAAGACAATTGTTGGAGCGTATCTGATTGATGCCCCATTTTCCGCTCTCAATAACAGAGGGATCGATAGCAGGGCAGCAAACGAAAATGAAGTGGCAACCAAGACAATCAACTCACCCGAAGGTCCACGACCGTACGTCTCAGCACAGGCTCTTAGGTATTGGTGGAGACAGATCCTGAAGAACAAATTTGGCTGGAATTGCTCACCCGTCGAAAAAATCGGATCAAATCAGGCAATTACGGCCGCAGACCCGATAGAATACCCTGATGATGATATATTTGGCTATATGAGCGCCCGGAAGATCGAAGTAGAAGGAAAAAAGAAACCTGAAAACATCACAGTAACCAGGGTATCTCCCTTAAAGTGCTCCCCTCTTATTGGTTATCCCATTCGCGTCACCTCCGATTTCGGTGTAATGAACAGGGATTTCGAGGGAGACCCGGTCCTCTTCAATCATCAATTTTATAGCAACATCCTCAAAGGCATCTTTGCCCTTGATCTGGATGCAGCCGGTACATTTACTGCCATTAATAAACCCGGAAGCATGAACCTTTCCCCGGACCTGGTAAAAAGATGTGAAGAAGCGGGATATTCAGGTAGAAATGATAACAAGAAATATTCACTACCTCTGGATATGAAAGTAAAACGAGTAACAGATACCATTGCCGCTCTCAAATATCTCAACGGCGGGGCAATGCAAACACTGCATCATACCGACGTCTCGCCGAAGTTTATCATCCTCACAGCATTGAGGGGCGGAAACAATATCTTCATGGGGGTATTACCCCACCGGAATTATGAAGAAGGACTGGTCAATCTGGATGCTTTAACCACTGTGCTGGAAGATTACAGAAATGACCTCCTGACTGGTGTTTATATCGGTCTATTACCTGGATTTGGAACAGATAATGAGAAAGAATTGATGCAGTTCAAGGCCCCGGAAGGAGTGCGACTTGAGATCAATTCTCCAGTTAGGGCCATTGATGGATTCATAAAGGAGATTTCGGGTAAAAGTGCTCTATTTGAGGCATAGGGATGAAAGTCCTCCGTGCTCGGATACGTGCAATGACGGCATCGTTCCGGTACCCGATGTTCATGGTTGCGTACCAACCGACATACAGTGTTCCCCCCATTTCAACGGTTTACGGACTTTTGTCCGCTGCAAAAGGAAAAAAAGTGCATTTACACGATATAAAAGTGGGATACGATTTCGTTTCTGAGGGGAAGGGTGTGGACCTTGAACGGATCCATGTCTATGGTGGTGAAACGAGAGCCCATCTTGGCACGGATATTGTAAACAGGGAATTTTTATACAATTGTTGTTTGACATTGTATCTCTCTGATATTTCATTCGAGGAGTATCTCAAGTACCCTCGTTATTCCCTCCTCCTCGGACGGCAGTCCGATCTTGCCTTTGTTGAATCCGTAGATACTGTAGAACTCATTGAAAAAGAAAAAATCGAGATTAAAAATACAATTATTCCATTTAATGGTGAAATTCCGGGGCAGATTGTTTCCCTTCCCTCTGATTTTACTGATGAGGCAGAAAGAAAACCGTTGAATGTTATGTCATATTGTATCGTAGATACACCCCAGATAGTCGAAAAAGGATATTTCGATCCAGATAGGCAAACTGGCGTTTTCCTACATGAATTCTGAATTATGGGCAAAATCAGATGGAGAGAGCCTGTGGGATCATACCCTCTCCTGCCTTGATGTCTTCTTATCTCTCCGTGATATTTTCCCCGATATCGATAAAAAAACAAACTATATGAATTTTTACACCGATGTCTTCAATGCACTCTTTTTTCATGATTTTGGAAAGGCCGCAACAGGTTTTCAGGATCAGCTAAGAGGTGGCAATCGATGGCATTACAGACATGAGATCCTCTCTGTTCCATTTGTCGATGCACTCTCCTCAGGAGATACCGATATTATTAAACTGCTTATTCTTACCCATCACAGGGATTGCCGGGAACTTATCCCGTTCATCACACAGGATGATGATCCAGTCTCCTCCCCGTCATTTCAGGATCGGGTCTCTGAAGTGAAACCGAATATCGAGGAGTTAAAACAATTAATGAGAATATATCCACAGATCGCACGAAAATATCTTGGACAAGATACGAGCATAAGACCCATTGATTTAAATGGATATTCGGCAGATTGCTGGGAAAAAATCATTAAAACTACCTCACAGTGTCTCAATGATGAAATATGCAGGAAAAGACTGAAATTTATTGGCATATTTGGTAAAGGATTTGTCACCAGTTGCGATCACCTTGCATCAGGAGGAATTAAAAAGGTACTAAAACCCCTCTCATCACTCGATGATGTATTCAGATATTCTACATATACCAGTATTCAGAAAAGATGTCGTGATATTAAGGGAGATGCACTGATAATCTCTCCCACAGGTTCAGGAAAGACGGAAGCAGCCCTCTTTTGGGCTACTGCAAATCTCGATTCCTTGCGGGGAAACAGGATTTTTTACTCATTACCATACACAGCAAGCATTAACGCCATGTATAAAAGAATATTGAAGCGCATTGGTCCTTGGTATAATGATGAAGGGTGCGTATCGCTCCTCCACGGAAGGGCATCATATTACCTCTCTCGGATGTATGAAAATGGAAATGGATTTGGATTCCATAAAGATATTGCAAGGAAAATTTACAGTCCTTATAAGGTAATGACACCGTTCCAGTTATTAAAACATCTCTTTTCAATAAAAGGATATGAAATGGGGTTACTTGAAATGTACCGCGGGATTTTTATCCTGGACGAAATTCACTCTTATAACGCACAAACGGTTGGTCTCATCCTGTCAATGTGTGAATTTTTAAAAAGTGAATTAGAGGCAAAAATTCTTTTAATGTCAGCAACTTTACCAGAATTCATTAGAAAATGCTTTACCGATTCTCTTGGAATTAAATCCATTCTGACAATGGACAAGGATGAACTTGATCATTATACGCGGCATAAATGTTCCCTGTTAGATGGAAATATCACTGATTACATAGATTGTATTTCGGACAGAATCAATGCTGGTGAAAAAGTACTTATTGTATGCAATACCGTTAAACAGGCACAAAAAATTTACAATATTTTCAGAAATGAGACAATAAATTCAGCTTTACTTCATTCCAAATTCATTCTGCGAGACAGAGAACAGATTGAACGGGATATTTCATCGCTCAATATGCTTGTTGGAACACAGGCAATCGAAGTATCACTCGATATTGATTACGATGTTTGTTTTAGCGAACCGGCTCCCATTGATGCATTGATTCAAAGATTCGGTCGTGTTAATCGAAAACGAAAAAAAGGAATATGTGATGTTTTTGTCTTTACTCATGGGTCAGAACAGGATTCATTCATCTATGATAAAGAAATCGTAAATAATACCCTTGATGAACTTTCGAATATTGACCTTCTCTATGAATGGCTCATACAAGCAACGGTGGATAAAATATACAGAGATGGTTTTGGGAAAAGAGAAAAAGAATTCAGAGATATTAGACATATTTTTTCTCAGGTTATTGATGAAATCGTCCCATTTGAAAATGCCGATCGGAGTGAGTCGGATTTTTATCGGTTATTTAATTCGATAGAAGCTGTTCCGGAGGCATTCAGGACTGACTATCTTAAATGTATTAAAGCTGGCGATGTATACAGTGCAATGCAATACACTCTCCCCCTCGGCGCAAGTCAATATCATAGATTGAAACGCGAGAACAGGATATCTACAAATGAGGGGATGTTATTTGTAAATGCCAAATATGATCCTAAACTCGGATTGCTGATTGAACAACGCGATCCAGGGGCTTTTACAGTATAGTTGGGCGTGAATTTTTTTCTGAATAAACTAAATTTACAAAACCAAAACCATAACTATTACGTTCACCAAATCCTGTATCCATCCCAAATCGAACAATTTTCTTTTGCAATAAATCCATATGATTCCAGGAAAACTCCCAGAGGCTTGCTGCGACACCATAACTTTTTCCATCGATAATTATTCGTGTGTGCACAGTCTTCTTGAAAATAAACCTTTCAAAGAGATTGTTATGTGCAACTTCCGTTCCGTAATATTCGTTATATTTTTTTATTAGATTTTCAGAGAGCTGTTTCACAAATGCCTCAAATGATACAGAAGGACGCCAATAGATATAGCGGGGTTTTCGCTCATTTTCCGGCACACCATAGAGATCATAATTCCGCTCCGGAATGCGGAGAATGATAGGTGTAGCACAAACAATTTTGACAGGAGGAGAAGGTAGTGAAACGGCTATTCTCCGACAATCTTGGATAGAAAAGGAACAATCACCTATATGAATAGAGGATCCCATTTTTGCAAAAATCTGTTTTCCGAGACCATCAATCAAATGTGTGCTCGGTGAAGATATGATAAAATTCCGACTATCTCCCTCTTTCATATCGCCATATGGAAAAACGTTCGAGAAACAAAAATATTTATATCCTTCTTTATCATGAATGCCAGGATATCCCCCTTCCTGAAACATCCGATAGATGAACCCTTGTATTTTATGATAATCCAGAGATATGTCTTTTTGATCCGCCTCGGCTTTGAGAGTTAAAAGCAGTCTCATAAATTATCCTTATTTCTTATTTTAGAAATTTGTACCTTCTTCGACATTGGCAAGCAGTGATCAGACTTGGGCCAATTTTCTTGGATCAAATAACGTATTCTATCATAGCAGCGGGCATAGTGAAAACCTTGCTGCTGGATATTCTTCGTGGACCGCGGCAATTGATGGATGGTGATCTGAAAAGTCTCATTTCATCTATGCCCATTCGGAAATAGTGCGAGTTATAACGGAAATGGGAAAGATGTTGGTCATTATACTCAAATTATTTGGAAAACTACTACTCAATGTGGTTGCGGAAGTGCACCTCATCCAGCGTATGGAACGGTATATGTATGCCATTACGCTCCGGCAGGACAGGAGGGCAGATGCCTCCGGGATAGCGGTTCTTGTTTTTATGGTCGCCTGCTTGTAAAATGAATCCAAGGATGCCTTGAATGACGTTGAAGAAGATGGCGGCCTTGTTATTATTGGAAGCCCCTCTGCAAGAGCAAAATTTTTGCTCCTTTTCACTAAAAAAGCCCGAAAAACCCCATCTTCCCGAAATATTGATGACCGTAACGGGGTACTCCGGGAGTGATACCAAACATGGGGATGCGAATCAGATACGTACTTCTTCCCCCCCTTCACCCCTCCGCCCGGCACACCTTCGCAAATATCCTCCCGAGCGGCGAGAGCGAGAACATCACCTGCTTCCCGGCTCTCTCCTTCGTGACAAACCCCATCTCCTCGATCCTTTTGAGGTGGTGGAACAGGCGGCTCCTCTCCTTTGCCAACTCGTCCGGGACCTCCCTGGCCCGGGGGTTTGCCTGCAGGATGAGGTCCTCGAGGTAACCGCTGCTCTTTGCGATGGCCCCGAGGAGCTCGGCCTGGTCCTTGCGGGGGAACTGGACCGGGATGGTGGGCAGCTCGATGATCTCCTCGATGCCGACCTCGCGGTTCTCCTCGTCGTACCGGGGGATGGACGTGATCATCGGGGACTGGGTGAGGCAGCCGGCGATGTAGGCGGCAATCGCGTAGGTGCGGAGCGATCCGCTCATGTTGAGGATGCACCGGCGGCCGTCCTTTCGCTCCGAGAGGATGATGTCGATGACCTGGGAGGCAGCGTTCATGACGTTGCGCTTGTCCACCTTCGCGATGGCGACCTCGTACACGGGGGAGAGGTCGGACTTCACGCGGGTGGCGACCTTCCGGGAGATGCGCTCGCCGGTGGTATCGTCGTCCCCGATGACGAGGACGACGCGGGTGATCGGGTATTTCCGGTACTGGGTGATCGATTCAATCAGCCGTTCCCTGTGGTGGCCGACGAAGACGATGTGGGTATAGGTCATTATACTTTGAGTTATTTTTCTTTACGTAATAAAATTTTTTATGTGACAATAATTTTTTTTAATCTCTCATCGCACCCTCAAAAAAATTTTCGTGGTTTATGGGAACAAAAAATACACGCAGAAGGCACTTGGTGCATTGACAAAATTGTAAATTATTTTTCATGAATAAAAAAATTTTTTACTTTTGAAGTCGAATATTAATCATGGCAGGATTGGCGGGCAGGCCCCCGGGTCTCCCGCACCGGACCACCAGAGGACAGGGGACAAAAAGCAAGCGGTGTCCCGCCACGGGCAGGATCTTCCCGGGATAACGACGCCCGGGATGGATCGCCCGGGCACTTTTTTACGGGGCAAACCCTGCCACTTCCCTGTCACCAGGGGCAAAGCGGCCGCCGGGGTAAAAAGGCTGCGACCGGTCACCCGGTTGCACCACCGGTCCCGGACCTCTTCGCGGAGGGCGGGACGCGGAAAGCAGACCATCCCCCCGGCGGTCCCCTCTCCACTCCTCTCTCCGCAGGGCCGGGAGTGGCAGGGAGCATTCTTCTTCAAGGAACCGGCCCCGCACAAAAAGAGACAACCCCAAAAAACCTACCCCGGCAGCATTCCGCAGGAAACGCACCGGGAAACAGGAAAAACAGGTGGTAATGATTGGACACGGCTCTTGAATCATGTCTTACATCGCTGCGTTTCGAAGGTGGCACCATCCACGGGCGGATGGAAGTCATCCCGCTCTTTTCCGGGACGCACAGGGGCGGCGACTACCTCACGCTCGCCCAGGCACTCGCCCAGAACCGCCTCGTCATCACGGAAGTGGGAAAATCGGGGACCGTCCCCGAACTGATGGTCAGGAACAGGGGAAAGATCCCTGTCCTCCTCATCGACGGCGAGGAACTCGCAGGTGCAAAGCAGAACAGGGTCCTCAACACCACGATCATCGTCCCCGGCGAATCGGAGATCGTCATCCCGGTCAGCTGCACCGAGCACGGGCGCTGGTCGTACACGTCCCCCGTCTTCCATGACTCCGAGGTCATGATGGACTACAGGCTACGGAGCAAAAAGATGGCATCGGTCGCAATGTCCCGCAAGTTCCGGGGGACCCTTGCCTCCGACCAGCTCGAAATCTGGGACGACATCGGGGAGATGGCAAGGAAGGCAAAGGTCCACTCGCGGACCGGGGCCATGAAAGACATCTTCTCTGCCCGGGAAAAGGCAATGGACGAGTACATGCATGCATTCCCGCTCCAGCCCGGCCAGCAGGGGATACTCGTGTACATGGACGACCAGCCGGCGGGAATGGAGTTCCTCTCCCGTCCGGAATCCTACGCCCGGATCCACGAAAAGCTCCTCCGCAGCTACGTGCTCGAAGCGCTCATCGACGACGAGGCGCCGCCCGCCCGGGCAGCCGGGGCAGAGAGGCCGGCAGAGTTCATCCAGAGGGTCCTGTTCGCACACGACGAGGCATACCCGGGCGTCGGGCTCGGCACCGAGCACCGGCTGGAAGGCCCTGACCTCGTCGGGTCGGCACTCGTCCACGAGGGACTCGTCGTCCACCTCGCCTGCTTCACGGGCACGTCAACCGGATCCTGCCGCGCAGAAACGCGGATGGCAGGCTTCCGGGCCCGGCATGGGTCCCGTGCATCGGGGGCGGGAGGAATCCCCCGCAACGAAAAAGGCAGGAACAGGGAAGGAGAGGGTATCTATGAATCGTGACACAAAGCAGGCAGTCTGGCCATGGCGGGGAGTGCGGGGCAGGGACCCGGCTCTTCCCCTCACCGGCAGGGACCGGTGCATCATCGTCGAGGAGATCGGAAAGATGCGGGACATCCCGTTCGGGGCAGCGGTGGAACTGCTCGACCAGGTCCTGTCCGGCGCCATCTTTTCCGGCGGCGGAAACGAGCCCCGGAGGGAACCCCCGTACGCTGAATACCTGGGGAGGCTGATGTACCAGGTCGCAGCCCGGCAGGACCTTGCGCAGGAGGATCGCCGGCTGCTCATGTACAGGATCGCTTCCATCGGGTCGGAGGAAGACCGTGCCCGGACTGCCCCCAACCCGGTGCAGGGGTTCTTTGCCCGGCTCAGGGCACCGGACCGCGGTCAGGACACCGGGACCGGGAAAGAGGAAGACACACTCCCCCTGCCCAGGGACCTCATGGTCAGGCTCATCAACGGGGACAAGGAGGCGTTCCGGGCCGTGCTCGGCGAGGACATGGAAAGGAACCTTGCCTTCGACGAGCCGGGCAGCAGCGGAAAGGACCCCCTGCGCAAAGGAATGGAAAATGATATCGCGGGCGGGGACGAGACTGGTCCGGGAAAAAAGGTGCGCCCGAAGTTAACATTCGAAATGTGGACGCTGGAGGGCGACGAGGTGAAGATCACGCCGCTCCATTCCGGGGAGGATGAAGAGGAATGACCTTTCTCACGGTCCTTGACGGTGCACAGGGTATCGGGGGAAACAAGATCCATGTCGAGGAGAAGGGGAAGGGACTCTTCCTCGATTTCGGGAAGAACTTCGGGAAATACGGGATGTACTTCGAGGAGTTCCTGAAGAACCGGGACCTCCGCGGTATCCATGACCTCATGTACCTCGGGCTCATCCCGAAGTTGAACATCTACCGCAAGGACCTCGTCCCCTCCGACCTGCGGGTGGACTCCTTCCCGGCCCCCGATGTCGCCGCGGTCCTCGTCAGCCACGCCCACGTCGACCACACCGGCAACATCGGGCTCCTCGACCTCGGCATCCCGGTCGTGGCATCGCCCCTCTCGCTTGCCATCATGAAGGGGATGCAGGACTCGGGCGTCTCCTCGGTCGATACCGAAACCTCCTACGCATCGCCAAGACTCCCCCTCGACGAGTCGGGGCTCATGCTCCGGGCGGACAAGAAAATCCCCCATACGTGCCGGGAGAGCATCTGCACCACCCGCCCCCGGGACGAACTCGTTGCATTCCTCTCCTCCCGGCCGGGGCAGGAGGGTCCGGGTGCAAAGAAGTTCGAGCCGGCCCCCTGCCGCTCCCTCGACAACGTCGCCCTCCCGTTCGCGGTCACGCCGTACGAGGTGGACCACTCGATCGTCGGGGCGACCGCGTACATCCTCAGGGGCGACACGACGATCGCCTACACGGGCGACATCCGGCTCCACGGCAGGCTCGGGGAGAAGACCCGGGACTTCGTCCACCATGCAAAAGACGCATCCGTCCTCATCATTGAGGGGACCCGTGCAGGGCCGCGCGAACGCTCCGCGGCAGTAACGAGCGAACAGACGGTGTACGAGACCTGCCTTGCGGATGCCGAAGACCAGGAGGGTCTCATCATCGCGGACTTTTCGCCGCGGAACTTCGAGCGGATGGACACTTTTTCCCGGATAGCGCAGGAGACCGGGCGCACCCTCGTCGTGACCGCAAAGGACCTCTACCTCCTCCATGCACTCGGGTGCGCGGACGGCACCTGCAGGTACCAGGGACTCGGCGTCTACGCGGAGCTGGCCGATATCCGGAAGCGGAAATGGGAGACCGAGGTCGTGATGGGAAAGGCGTCGCACCAGTACATATCGCACAAGGAACTGCGCAATTACCCGGAGGAGTATATCGCCTGCTTCTCCTTCTTCGACATCAGGCACCTCCTCGACATCAGGCCGGAGAGCGGACTCTACATCTACTCGGCCTGCGAGGCATTCTCCGAGGAGATGGAGATCGACTTCCGGAGGCTCTGGCAGTGGATCCGCCGGTTCGGCCTCGAGGCACGGGGGTTTGCGATCAGGGACGACGGGTCGCCTGAGTTCGATTTCCGGTACCATGCATCGGGCCATGCTTCTGCAGACGACCTCGCGTGGATCATCGACCAGGCTGACCCCGACGTGCTCGTCCCGGTCCACACCGAAAACCACCGGTGGTTTGCCGAAAACTTCGGGGGCGTCCGGATCGTGCAGGACGGGGAACGGCTGACGATCTGACCATGATGCCACCGGCGGCGGGTGCCCCGCAGGACTGGTTCCGGACACCTCCGCCCCGCGGGCCTGAATCCCTCTTTTTTTGCCCGGTCGAGCCGGGTCCCGTGTCCGGTGAGTCAAGGTACATAACGGATCACGGGTAACCCTAGAGCTGATGCCTGTCACCGTGCAGGACGCAAGCGACACGACTGCTCCCTCCTCCCTCAAAGCGAGGGTCTACTCCATGCTCGAAGGGGACCCTGAATCAGGGGGACGGGCCGCATGGGCAATCGACCTCTTCCTGATGCTCCTTATCATCGCAAACGTTGCAGCAACCGTGCTCGAGTCGGTTCAAAGCATTGCGGATGCATACCCTGCCTTCTTTTCCGGCTTCGAGGTCTTCTCGGTAGCCGTCTTTTCCATCGAATACGTCCTTCGGCTCTGGGTCTGCACGGAGAACCCTGCCTTTGCAGCGGCAGTCGGGGGGAGGCTGAAGTATGCTGCAACACCGCTTGCCATCGTGGATCTCTTCGCCGTCCTGCCGTTCTACGTCCCGTTCCTCATCCCGGTGGACCTCCGGTTCATGCGTGTCCTGCGCCTGATGCGGATCTTCCGGCTGCTCAAGCTGGGCCGCCATTCCTTGGCCCTGAAGTTCGTCAGGAACGCCTTTCTCAAGGAGAAGGAGGCCCTGGCAATCGCGGCATTCGTGCTCGTCATCCTCGTCGTTTTCTCTTCGTGCCTGATGTTCTACCTCGAGCACGAGGCCCAGCCCGGAGCCTTTTCGAGCATCCCGCAAACGATGTGGTGGGCGGTCGAGACCCTGACAACGGTCGGGTACGGCGACATCATCCCGGTCACGCCGGCAGGAAAGGTCCTCGGGTCGTTCATCGCCGTCCTCGGGATCGCGATGTTCGCTGTCCCGACCGGGATCCTTGCAGCTGCGTTCCTCGAGGAGGTCCGGTCCCAGGAGGGGGACAGGGAGGACGACACGGACACGGCGCCGGAAACGACGATAGCGCTCCTCGAACGCCTCGAAGGTCTCCGCGACAGGGGGGTGCTTTCCGAGGAGGAGTTCTCCGACCAGAAGGATCGGATCCTCGGAAAGAGGGGCGGGAAGAAGGAGTGAAGGCCTGTCCCGGCAGCGGTGTCACTCATTCTCCTTCGTCACAGCCTGCCCGGATACGGGGACTGCAGCCGGTTATCGCACCCGGCCGGAGTAGCAAAGGGAGAAAACCTGTTGAGAGATTCTCACGCTGACCCGGCCATCTCCCGGGCAAACGTCTTCGCATCTGCGAGGTCCTGTGCGCCGGGATGCCCCCGGTTGGTAAAGAGGAACTTCCCGCGGCACGTAAAGCCGCCGATGACCGTTGCACCCTTCGCAAGGAGGGCATCCCCATGACCGCGATCATGTGCTGTGCTCCTTCTGCGCCTCCCGACGTGCCGGACAGGGCGGCCTTCCGCCCGGAAAAATTCCCCGACCCGATGAACTGCATGAGGGGTTCACCCGGTTTTCCCCCGTAACCCCCGCTGCCGGGGAAGACGAGGCGTGCACTCTCCGGGAGGGGTGCATTCGTGTCCTGCACGGGAACGCCCGGCTCCGCCGCGATCGCGTCCGCAACCTTCCTCGTGTTCCCGGCCCGGGAAAAGACGATGACTGCTGTATCCGTCATACCCGGGGATGAGGGGACGGTCCTGATACATGATGCGATGGGAAGGGCGGAAAAAAATCCAGGCACGTGAAACATTGGACTAAAGAGCCGGGGTTGGAGTCCCCCGGCGGGACACGTTTTCCAAATCCTGCAGGATAATCGGAAGACACGGATGACATAGACCGGCAAGAGAATCCAAAAACCGGTACATGACTCTGTCGAATGACACTGTACAAGGAAAATAAAATGACAGGAATTGAACCGGATGGCTGGTCCATTCAACCCCTTCCGGAATACCGGGGAAAAAAAGAGTTATTCAAAGAGGATTCTCAATTTCCTCTCGATGAGCGGAGAGATCCGGTAAACGCCGGGTTCGTATGTGCCACATGTCCAGTAATGGACTGCACATTCCAGGTCGTCATCTGAAATTGCATACTGGCCCGGTGAAATTACTTCGGTCAAGGCAGGTTGCCCTTTCCTCACACTTGTCCGGCACAGATCGATCCGCCCGTCATGAACGTATAAAAAGTAGTACCACTGGCCAATCAATACCCATTGCTCTTCGGCTGCCTGTCCTGTTATTTCGTCAAAAAAACCCCAGACCCGGTCCTGATCACAGGGTCCGATTCTCAGCCACCGCATCCTTCTTTCCACGTTCGTGTACATTTTCTCTCGCCTCTCTTCCCCATTCCACTCTTGATCCTGCTCCTGCTTCCACTCTGCCCTGCAGGAAGAGGTACAGGAGATGACAGATTCCAGTCTCTTCTCCTGGATAGAAGGAAATATCCTTCCTATAATAATAAATTTTTCTAAAAACCAGAATTTCATAAAAAAGCTGTGGCGGGAATGGTGCCCCTTTCCGCTGAAATAACACCATGCTTTTGGGGACTCGCCGGTCGCTTCAGATCAGGTTTCCGTACCGGGACGCACAGGCGTCCTTGTAGGCACCCTCGATGTCGGAGTCCGGAGGGCTGACCTGTCCCGGCTGGAACGCAAGAATCTTCCTGATCCTGAGCGAGACCTCGCGGTCCCGTGCCCCGGCGAGGAGTTCCTGGCCGGAAACGGCATCAGGGGAGGCGTGCAGGTCCGCGTGGCAGCGGGCACAGAGGACGAGCAGGGATCGCTCCATCTCTTCGGGGGATTGCGGGCACTCCTCCCCTTCCCCGGAGAAGCAGTGGATCTCGAGCTCGTCCTCTGTCCCGGTACTCCCGCAGATCTCGCAGCGGCACCCGGCCGCCCGCTTGATGCTGTTGGCCTTGGCCGGGTGGGAGAGCAGGAAGGGCGATGACGACATGAAAAGCTCCTCGTATTCCCGATGAGTGGATAACCGGGTCAGAACAGATAAATTTTGGTCCCGTGGCAGGTCATTCCGGGACGACCCCGGGGCATCCTCCTTCCGGGCCGTGTGCCCGGATTGTCCTATGGAAGGATTGCCCCCCCGTTGTGCATGGCAGGAATATGGTCCACTCTGGGAAAAGTTCCCCCGGGAAAAGGAAAGCGTCCTGTCCCGCCTCTCCTCATTTTGCCTGACAGGGAAAAAATCCTCCGGCAGCACGAAGGCCCACGGCGTCGCCGTGCATCCAACCGGGAACCGGGCCCTGACCCCCTCACCGCCCGTGCAGTGTCACCTGCCGTCTTCCCCGGTGGAAAGCGCCCGGATGTACTTCCTGCCGTCTTTGAGGATCTGCTTCCCGGACGGGGTTATCCGGTAGATGATGTAGTTGCCCTGCTGGTCTCCTTCGATGAGACCGGCCTTTTTGAGGACCTGGAGGTGGTACGAGAGCCGCGAGTCCGCGATTCCCGTGGCAGCCTTGATCACGCAGACGCAGAGCGGTTGTTTTTCGAGGAGAAAGAGGATCTTCAGGCGTATGGCATCGGAACAGGCCAGGTATAGTCCCTTTATGGCATCGAGCCCGGAGGCAGACGGGATGGCGGAGACAAGCCCCTCTATCCCGCCCCACCGTGCGAGGGACGCAGCCATATCGGCGGGGATGGCGGACCGGCCCCCCTCTCCTCCCCCCCTTCTCTCCCGTGCCTTGCGGGGCATTTCAAATTTAGATGAACCTTCCCTCTCAATAAAGTAACCTGATCGTCACGGGGCAGGGGGAGGCATCTGCGTCACATCCCGGGTGAAAGGAAATTACCCCCATGCCCATGAAGGGAAGAGGATAAAAAGAAGGATGCGGCATTTCGGGGGCTCCCTGCCGGCATGGAAAAGAGGGGGGGCAGGTGCCCCGGTTCTGGCCCGGAGGGGGATCAGATGATGATCGCTGCCGTCTTCTTGTCCTTCTCCTCGTCGAAGTCGGTGATCGCGACTTCTGTCGAGAGGATCATCCCGGCGATCGAGGCTGCGTTCTGGAGGCCGACCCTGACGACCTTGGCCGGGTCGATAACGCCCCGCTCCATCAGGTTCTCGTAGGTCCCTGTCTTCGCGTTGTACCCGAACTTCCGGTCGTTGCTGTTCCGGATGCGGGCGATGACCTCTGCGCCCTCGACACCGGCATTCCGGGCAATCTGGCGGAGCGGTTCCTCGAGCGCCCTCCGCACGATAGACACACCGATCTTCCTGTCGTCGTCGAAGTGCAGGGAATCGAGCGCAGATATCGCCCAGAAGAGCGTGATCCCGCCGCCGGGGACGACGCCTTCCTCGACGGCCGCCTTCGTGGCGTTCAGGGCATCGTCGATCCGCATCTTCTTCTCCTTGAGCTCGGTCTCGGTGGCCGCTCCCACCCTGATGACCGCCACGCCGCCGGTCAGGTTCCCAAGCCTCTTCTTGAGCTCCTCCTTCCGGAACTCGGAGTCGGAGATGTTGATCTGGGACTCGATGAGCTTGATCCGCTCGTCAAGGGCTCTCTTCTCCCCCTTGCCGCCGACGATCAGGGTCTTTTCGCCATCGACCCTCACGGTATGGGCAGAGCCCAGCGACTGGCGGGAGACATTCTCTATCTTCATCCCGCGGTCCTCTGAGATCACCGTCGCACCCGTCAGGATGGCGATGTCCTCGAGGAGCGCCTTCCTCTCGTCGCCGAACCCGGGGGCCTTGACGGCGCAGACCTTGACGGCACCGCGGATGATGTTCAAGATCAGGGCAGCGAGGGCCTCGCCCTCCACGTCCTCGGCGATGATGAGGAGCGGTTTTCCGTCCTGCGCCGCCATCTCGAGGATCGGGATCATCTGCTTGAGGGTCGAGATGCGCCGGTCGGTGACCAGGATGGAGGGATCCTCGTACTCGGCCGTCATCTTCTCGTGGTCGGTCACCATGTAGGGCGAGATGAACCCGCGGTCAAACTGCATCCCCTTGACGACTTCGAGGCTCGTCTCGAGGCTCTTTGCGTCCTCGACCGTGATCAGGCCGCCGTACCCGACCTTCTCCATCGCATCAGAGATCAGCCTGCCTATCTCCTCGTCGTTGTTTGCAGAGATCGTCGCGACCTGGACGATCCGCTCGCGGTCGTTGACGGGCACGCTCACCGATTTGATGTAATCCACCGCTGCCGACACGGCCGCATCGATCCCGCGCTTGATCTCGATGGGGTTGCCTCCCGAGGTGATGTTCTTCAGTCCCTCGGTCAGGATGGCCTGGACGAGGAGCGTTGCAGTCGTGGTCCCGTCGCCGGTCTTGTCCTGCGTCTTCTGGGCGACCTCCTTGACGAGCTTGGCACCGATGTTCTCGAACTTGTCGTGGAGGGAGATCTCCTTTGCTATCGTCACGCCGTCGTTGGTCACGACCGGGTTGGTCGGCTTGTCGATGACGACGTACCGTCCCTTGGGGCCAAGGGTGATCTTGACGGTATCCGCGACCTTGTTCACACCCGAAAGCAGGAGCTTGCGGGCTTCCTCGTTGAAGATGAGCTGCTTGGACTGGGCCATGGATCAGTCACCCCCTGACAATCCGTGCCACGATATCCTTGAAGGGGACAAAGACGTACGTCTCCCTGTCTATCTCGAAGGTCTCGGCACTGTATCCCCCGTAGAGGATGTGGTCCCCGGGCTTGAGCGGCAGGGGAGTCCCGTCATCGCGGGAGCCGACGGAAACAACGGTCCCCTGCTTCTTCTGTTCCCGGGCGGTCTCCGGGATGTAAATACCACTCTTTGTCCTTTCTTCTCCCTGTATCGGCTTGACAAGAACCCTTTCACCGATAGGAACGATCTCCATTGTGCTTGTGCACCTCCGGAAAACATACAGGTATTGGACTCAAAAATATTTAAAAATTATCAATATTGTATAAATCATTTCAACAAAAATCAATAGATTTATATTTTATGTAATCAGAATCGATAATAAGTGAGGGGGCAGACGTGGTGCGCGGGATCATCCTCCGGCAGGCAGAGCGTCCCGTCCCGGGCGGCGGGGAGGACGAGGTGATCTGGTTCTGCCGGTGCCTCGGCATCGGTGCAGGAAGGGACCTCGACAGGGTAGCCTCCCGGATCATCATCGCGCTCCTCTCGTCCCGGGCCCACGACGAGGGCATCCCGGTCGAGGAGATCGCGCACGAACTGGCCGTCACTCCCGCACGGGTCAACCACCACATCCGGAGGCTCGCGGAAGCAGGCATCGTCTACCGGCAGAAGAAGAGGATCTTCATACGGGGCAGGAGCCTGCGGGCCCTCGTGCAGGAGATCCGCAAGGACGCGCTCCGGATCCTCGATGACCTTGAAGCCGCTGCAAGCGAGATCGACAGGGAATACGGGATCCCGCACCGCTGAACCGGGAAAATCCCGGCCGTCCGCCAATGGGATCCACCGGGAAAAGGGCATGGAAAGGGATGGAACAGGCTGCATTTTCGGACAATGGTTCTCACCGGGATGAAGGTCCGCAGAAAACGAAAAGGAGAGAATCGCTTTCAGGATACATGTCCATGACCGCCGGTGCGGTCGAACGGGGAGGATTCCAATCACGAATGCAACGCGGAAACGGAGGTGACAGGAGTCATGGCAGAGAGGTCCTACCACCGCATCCACGACATCTTCAGGAGGCTGCTTGAAAATATCCAGGATATCATCGTCATCGTCATCTGCATGCTCCTCTTCGCACTGATGATCCGGATCATCCTTGGCCTCGCCGAGAGCCTGGCCGGGCAGCTGAACTTCCAGTACATCGCCTCGGAACTGATCTACATCCTCGTGCTCGTGGAGATCTACCGGCTCCTCATCATCTACCTGCGCGAGCACAGGATTGCCGTCGACATCATGATCGAGGTCGGTATCGTCTCCATCCTCCGCGAGATCATCCTGCATGGCGTGCTCGGGATTAACGCCCTCTCGATCATGGCACTCTCGTTCTTCCTCGTTGCACTGATGCTCCTCCTGCGGTACGGTGCAATCAGGAAGGAAGAGGTCGAAGGGGTTCCCCGCGATGGTTTCCTCACCGAGCTGAAGCGGACCCTGAAGCGGGAGACCCGTGACTAAACCCCCTTTTTCTGCCCGTGGCGGGCCTGCACCGGGTCGGTTCTGCCGCGGCAGTCTGAATCATCCGCCTCACCTGACCCGTCCCCGGCGACAAAGGAACGGAAGAATGAGTACCTCCCCCATCGTGCGCAGGGCGCCACCGGTGCAGGGCTTCCCGCCAGCGCTTCCCGTGCACGGTTTTCCTTCCCGCTCCCCCTCCACGGGGGATACGGGCACCCGCCGCGGTGTCGTGCTTCCCGCTTTAGCTTAATGAGGGCCGGGCCTCCACACTACTCTCATGCACATCGAAGTCGAGGGCGTTGCCGGCCTCCCGATGATCCGGAAGGGAGACGACCTTGCGGCCCTGATTGCCGGGCGGGTATCGTTCTCCGACGGGGACATCCTCTGCATCGCATCCTCGGTCTATTCCAAGGCGAAGGGGTACACGCGGTGCCTCCGGGACATCGTCCCCTCGGAGAGGGCTGAAAGGATCGCGGGAAAAACGGGGGAAGACCCCCGGTTCATCCAGGCGGTCCTCGATGCATCGACCGACGTCCTCCTCGAGTACCCCTTCGTCCTCTCGGAGGTCGCCTGCGGCCATGTCGGCGTCCGGGCCGGTGTCGACCAGAGCAATATCGAGGACGACATGGTCATCCTCCTGCCACCCGACCCGATGGCGGCGGCCCGGGAGATCAGGGAGGCGCTGCGGGAACTGACCGGGAAATCGGTCGGAGTCATCATCACCGATACCTGCGGCAGGTCATTCCGCCGCGGCCAGACGGGGCACGCCATCGGGTGGAGCGGGATGACGGCGATCCGCGACTTCCGCGGCGATACCGACCTCTTCGGCCACGTCCTCAAGATTACCGAGGAGGCGGTCGTGGACGAGATCGCGGGGTTTGCCAACTTCGTGATGGGAGAGAGCAACAACGGGGTTCCCGCCGTGGTCTTCCGCAACTGCGGGACATGGCAGGGGCACGACAACCTCTACTTCAACGCAGACGAGGACATCACCCGGGCCCTCCTGAAGGGAGCACACCGCGGCAGCACACCCCCGCGTAAAGAAAGATAATTCCCCCCCTTTTCCTGCCCCCTGCACCTCTCCCGCTCAGGCTGTTTTTCCCCGTACCAGGCCGAAAATCCCGACAGCAAAGAAGAACGTCCCGAAAACGAGGGCAAAGTAGTCGATGAAACCGGGGTTGCCAACCAGTTCCATCGCACCGAGGATGATGAGGCCCGCCCCGCCTGCAGCCTGCAGGCCGTTGATGAGCACGACAGTGGAGACCATGGGAACCTGTCCATTTCCTGTTTCTTCCCCGATCCCTCACATCACTTGCGGTCCCCGGGGGAGGAACGGATGAATGCCGCAAGCTTCCGGAAGTCCGACTCGAGGTCCTGCCGGGCCGGGGGGTTGTGGGTGATGACCGCGGGGTGGTAGACGGGGATGATGGTCATCCCGCGCCCGGAGCGGTCATCCCGCACCGCGTGTGCGTGTCCCCGGACCTCCCGGAACGAGGGAAACGGGATACCGTACAGGTCAAAGAGGGTCATCGTCGCAGACCTTCCCATCGGGACGAGCACGCGGGGGGAGAGGAGCGCAATCTGGGCTTTGAGGTACGGCATGCAGGCCGCTATCTCGTCCCGCTTCGGCGCCCGGTTTCCCGGCGGCCTGCACTTCACGATGCTCGTGATGAAGACTTCCCCGCGCAGGAGACCGCAGTCGGCAAGCAGCCCGGTCAGGATCGTTCCTGCCCTGCCGACGAAAGGCCTGCCCGTCTCGTCTTCGGTCTTTCCGGGGGCTTCCCCGATGAAGACGAGGGGCGAAGGGACCGGTCCCTCCCCGGGAACGGTCCGCGTCCGCGAAAGGGAGAGGGGACAGAGGGTGCAGGCGGCAATCCGGGCTGCGAGCCGGTCCATCGACGCGGCGGGGGAAACGCCGGGCCCGTCATCCATGCAGAAACATTTTCCACCTGCGGTCAAAAAACCCATTCCCATGTGCGTTTCCTCCCCCCGGGGATCCGGGCCGGCCGCACGGGCACGCGGGAAGGACGCGGCATCGATCGCCTGCCAAAAACCCGCGGTGATGCGAAAAGGGCGCGGGGGCTGACCATGGGATGGAGAAAGCACGTCTCGCCCGGGCTGCCCCCTGACCTCGCCCGCCGGCTCCCTTCCGGGTACGAGGTCATAGGGGACATCGCCGTCATTTCCCTCCCGGACGAACTCCGGGACTACGCACACTCCATCGCATCCGCCATCCTTGCCCGGCACGGGAACGTCCGCACCGTTCTCGACCGGCGGCCCATTCCCCGGGGCGATACCCGGGTCCCGGAAGTCCGGGTCATCGCGGGGACGGGGACGACAACGACGTGCCGGGAGTTCGGGTACTCCTATCGCCTGGACCTTGCACGGGTCTTTTACTCCTCCCGGCTCGCCTCCGAGCGCCAGAGGATAGCCGGGCTCGTCCGGCCGGGAGAAGAGGTCCTCGTCCCCTTTGCCGGGGTAGGTCCGTTCGTGGTCCCGATCGCGGCCCGCGGGGCCCGCGTCACCGCGATTGAAAACAACCCCGCGTCCGTCGGGTTCCTGCGGGAGAACCTCCGGAGAAACCGTGTCGCCGCAAGGGTGACCGTGATCGAGGGGGATTTCTACGAGGCTGCCCGCTCGCTCCCGCCGGGATTCGACCGTGCCGTCATCCCGGCACCGTACCGGAGGGACGATGCGCTCCCCGTGGGGGCAGGCCTCGTGAAGGAAGGCGGAAGGATCCACATGTACACGTTCGGGAGGATCGGGGCAGAAGATGAACTCCCGGGGAAATACGAGGGGATGGGGTTTGGCATAACCCGGGTCCGCCGGTGCGGGAACGTGGCCCCGGGCATCTGCCGCTACGCTCTCGACCTGGTCAGGATGCCGCATCCCGCGTAAGGGAAAGACGGTGCTGATCACGAAGATCTCAAGCCTTCCCCTGCCCAGGCCTCCATCCATACAGTTATCCCGCGGTGCTGCACAGAGACTCCACCATGAAACAGCCAAACAACCTGCAGGTTGCAGTGTTCCTCGTCCTGTTCGCGATCGGTGTCTCTGCGGCCTACTCGCTTTACACGGCGACAGGAGAACCCGCATCCCTCGTCACGGGGCTGGCAGCCCTCCTCGTCGCACTTTTTGCGGCCGCAGCCATCCAGGTTGCAAACCAGTGGGAAAAAGCCGTTGTCCTCCACCTCGGCCGGTACAAGGGGCTGTTTGGCCCCGGCGTCTTCACGATCGTCCCCCTCGTCGAGACGGTCGCGTACTGGATCGACACGCGCATCATCACGACCTCGTTTACCGCGGAAAAAACCCTCACGAAGGACACGGTCCCGGTCGACGTCGAGGCGGTCCTCTTCTGGAGGGTCGTCGATCCCGAACGGGCAGCCCTCCTCGTCGAGGACTACAGGGCGGCCGTCAGCTGGGCCGCACAGACGGCTCTCCGCGAGGTAATCGGAAGGTCGCTCCTTGCCGAGATGCTCGAGGGCAGGGAGAAACTCGACCTCGAACTCCAGAGGATCATCGAGGAGAGGGCGGAACAGTGGGGCATCCACGTCTCGTCCGTCGAGATCCGCGATGTCCTCATCCCGGCAGAGCTCCAGGACGCCATGTCCATGCAGGCCCAGGCGGAAAGGGAACGCCAGGCCCGCGTCATCCTCGGAGACTCCGAGAGGCAGGTCGCCGAGAAGTTCGAGGAGGCTGCCCGCACCTACCAGAACAACCCCACGGCCCTCCACCTGCGGGCCATGAACATGCTCTACGAGGGCTTAAAGGAGAAGGCAACCCTCGTCATCGTCCCCTCGACCGTCCTCGACACGATGACGCTCGGGGACACGTCCGGTGTCATCGCCCTCTCGCGGACACTCGGCGGGCAACAGCAACCGGCAGCCGGGGAGGGCATGAAACGGGAGAAGGAGAAGGAGAAAGAAGCTCCAAAGCCTGCGGGAGAACCCGCAGGCGGGGCACTCTGAAAAGGGCGGGGTCCTGCCCGTTCCCTCTTTTTTAGCGCTCGAGCTTCCCGATGTGGTCGGCTGCCGCATCCGCGAGCAGGGGGATGTTCCCGAGCCGGGCGATGTCTTCCACGGCCTCGAGCACGTGGACGGAATCTTCGAGGAAGGAGAGGATATCTGCGGGGTAGACGTCGATCCCGTACTCCTCGAGGAGATACTGGCTTATCTGGCGGTGGTCGAGGCCGTTTTCGCGGAGTTCGAGGATCTCGCGGGAAAACTTCCTCTCGGGACACCCGCAGAGCGGTGACTCCCTGCAGTTGCAGCGGAGAAACGCGTGCACGAACCGGACGATCTGGTCGTGGAGGGTGTGATCCAGCCGGTCGAAGTTGAGGTGGGACGAGATGGCTTCGAGGGTCGCACCGTGGAATGCCTGGTCGGGGATGCGGAACCCCGCCAGCCTCTCGAGCCTCCGGGCATGCCGGAAGCGGGCCTTCGCGGCTATCACACCTCTCCTGCCTCTTCGTCGAAGTTCTTGAGGGACGAGACCGCCTCTGCCATGCTCTCGATCTCGATCAGCCACTCGTCAAAGAGCGTCGGCTGGTCGAGATCGTCCCTGATGTACCTGCCGCAGCAGGATGCCCCGCCGATCACGTTTGCCCCGACCTCTGCTGCCTTATCGAGGGCCTTTTCCATGTCATCCCCGATCGCTTTCCTCCCCTCGCTGACGAGAGCCTTGATGTCCTTCCCGTACTCTCCCGAGAGGAACTTCCGGCATGCGGCAAAGAGGACGAGGAGCGAGAGCTGGAGGGATTCGACGTAGTCTTCCAGCTCGTCCTGCGGTGCCTCGCCCATCACGATCGCCTCGACCTCGTTGAGCTTTTCGAGTGCTTCCTCCTTCGTGTACCGGCCGTTCTGGTAGAGTTTGATGATCTTGAGGACAGAGAGGGTCACGTCCATTGCAAAATTATAGAGGACGGTGTACCCCTCGGGCATCTCATCGCTCCCCGGTTCCGCCTCGAAACGGGACTCCCGGAGCGTCTTTATCCAGTTGTCCCACCGCTCCTGGTTATAAAAGATGTAGAACAATTTGAGCGGTTCTTCCTGGCTTGCTGCCTTCTCCTTCTTTTTTGCCATTGTCATACAGGTAATCTCCTGTATGTTAAAGGTGTATCGGATTGGTGCGAGGAGACGTCCCTGTTCGCCCGGAAAAAGAGAACACCGGGGTGATGGGGGGATTTTGGGGGGTCCCGGCTCCCGGCCCCGGTGCATCACTGCGGTGCAACGGCAGGCTGCTTGAGCACGAGGACAGGGACGCGGGCGGCCCGGGCGACATGGGCCGTGGTTGTCCCGGGGAAACCCGGGATAAAACCCCTTTTTCCGGCCGACTTCATCACGATCAGCGTTGCACCTTCCTTCTCGGAAAACGCGACGATCTCCTCGGCCGTGCTGCCCACCCTGACTGCCGTTTCAACCGGAACATGCCGGGACGAGAATGCCCCCGTGCACTCCTCGAGCTCTGCCCAGGCTGACTCGGTGAGTTTCCGCACCTCGTCCTCCGACTCACCGTGGCTGACCACGTGGAGGAGGGAGACGCGGCGGGGCCGCGGGAGCCTCCCGCACGCGAGCGCCACGACGTCCGGGGCAGAGAAGTCGGTGCAGATGACCACGTGGGAGAAGAGGTCCGGGCAGGGTGGCTTTGCACCCCCCGCCGGTTCCTTTCCGGGCCGGCCAACCAGCAGGAGGTCGGTCGTTCCGTACCGGAGGACATCGCTCGCGACGCTCCCGAGGAGGAGTGCCTCGATGACCCCCTGTCCCCTCCTCCCCATCACGGTCAGGGAGATGCCCTCTGCTGCGGCCACGCGGTTGACGACATCCGAGATGTTCCCGCCCGTGATCTCCTCGACGCGGGTCGCGATCGCAAACCCGGGGTTCCCGAGGCTCCGCACGTACTCCTCAAGGCGGAGGCGGGCATAGTCTGCATCGGGATTCACGAACTCCCCGGCGACCGAGGGGGTTTTCGTGTAGACCACGTGGAGGAGAAGGACATGCCGGGTACCGGGAATGGATTTTACGCATTCCACGGCATGCTTCGAACCGGGTGAGAAATCAAAGGGTACAAGGACTTTTTCGTACATCGTCGGCACCTTCCGCGGGAACCGGGTTAAGGTACAAACAGGTCTTGCGCCGCAGATAATAAGGGATGTGCAGGGAAGGGGAGGAGTCTTGAGGGTGGGCACGGTGTGCACGCTCCCCTCGTGGCGCAAGGCTGGTCCCGGTTCTTCCTCCGGCCGCCGGCCGGGCGTGACGCGTGCCTTTCCTGCCGGTTCTCTTTATCCATGCGCACGGAGAACTGAGAGGTACCAGGGATACCCATGACAGTGCTGCCACCGGGACCGGCCGTGATGCTCCGGTACGGGGAAGTCTTTCTCAAGAGCGACCCGGTCAGGAGGGAATTCACAAACACCCTCGTCCGGAACTGCCGGGAAGCGCTCCGGTCCGAGGGGCTCTCTCCCGCGGAAAGGATCACGAGGGGCCGCATCTTCTTCTGCGGGGAGCCGGCCGGGCGGGTGGCAGCAGTCCTGTCCCGCATCTTCGGTGTCGTCGACGTGGCGGAATGCACCCTGACCCCCCCGGATCCGGGTGCCGTCACGGAGGCTGCCGTTGCACGGGCCCGGGCGTCTGCCGGACCGGCAAAGACGTTCGCGGTCCGTGCGAGGCGCGAGGGGGATTTCGGGATGACGAGCCGGGAACTCGCGGCACGGGTGGGATCGGCAGTCCTCGCGGCATGTCCCGGCATCACCGTCGACCTTGATAACCCGGACTACGAGCTGCACGTCGAGCTCCGGCAGACCGGCGGGGTCGTCTATGACCGCCGGATACCCGCACCGGGCGGACTGCCGCTCGGGACGCAGGGCAGGGTCCTTGCCCTCCTCTCGCCCGGGATAGATTCCCCGGTCGCCGCATGGCTCATGATGAAACGCGGGTGCGAGATCGTGGCGCTCCACGTGAGCCATGGAGACGGGGAGGACCCCTCAACCCTCCCGGGAACCCTGCGGAACCTTGCCATCCTCTCGGGCTGGTGCAGGGGATTTCCCCTCCGCCTCTTCGTCGCCGATGCAGGGCCGTTCTACGAAAAGCTGGCGGGGCTGCACAATCAGCGGTTCACGTGCGTCCTCTGCAAGAGGTTCATGCTCCGCCTCGGGACCCTCCTCGCCCGGCGCGAAGGGATCGCGGCCCTCTGCACGGGCGACAACCTCGGGCAGGTCGCATCCCAGACGCTGGCAAACATGGTCGTCATCTCGAACGCAGCGGGCATCCCGGTATTCCGGCCCCTCATCACCTTTGACAAGCAGGAGATCGTGACCCTCGCACGGAAGATCGGGACGTTCGACGAGAGACCCGGCGACCTTTCCTGTCCCTTTGTCCCGGGAGTCCCGGCAACGACTTCCCGGGAGGACGAGATCCGCACCCTCGAAGAATCTCTCGGGACGGATGCGCTCCTGCCCGGGATCCTCGGCAATGCCCTTGAGTATGTCGCCTGCAACGGCGGGGTCACCCGCAGGAGCCCTTAACCGGGCAGGGTCTGCGGCTGTGCGGACAGGTTCGCGGTGATGTTTCCGGAAGGCTGACCGGCAGCGACCTCCTGCGGGGCATACCGCACGCCGATGTAGGAACAGTACCCCCTCGAACAGGCTATCGCACCGGAAGTCTGGTTAAAAAAGAGCCGCTGCCGGTTTCCTGCGTCCATCATCCACGAATCGATCGCCTGGGTCTCGATTCCCGGGACGTAGGATGTCCACTGCCCGTAGAGAGTCTCGATCAGGGTGTCGTTGAGGGAAAACCCGTAACTCCTCTTGAGGGCGAGGGCCGACGAGCCTGTCCGGGGATTGGTGTAGTCCAGGTACCCGTACTGCTCCATGTCCCTTGCCCGTGCCAGGGCGAGGGCGTATGCCCGTTCGTCAAAGAGGATGGGGGGTTTTCCCTCGGCGGCGCGTATCCTGTTGAGGTGGAGGACGGCCTGCCTGCTCTCGTCGACTGTCGTGTTCGTCTTCAGGGCGCCCCCGGCCAGGGACTGGACCCAGCCCCCGGCGACCGCGAGGATGCCCTGCACCGCGTTACCTGCAGCGATCCTCGCCCCCGGGACGAGCGCAAGGATGAGGACGGCGACCAGGAAAGCAGCGAGGATGACCACGAGGGCGGTCAGGGCCCGCCGGGAGAGGAGCGGCCTTCGTTCTTCCCTTGCCGCCGGGATGAGCGGGCTTTCCTTCTCGAAGGAGTACTCCTCGAGGTGGAACCCCCGGACGATGGCGTCCATGTCCTGGATCCGCAGGGTGTACCCCGAATCGACGAACCGCAGCTTTTCGAGGAGGTCGTCGGCCGTCACGACCCGGAACCACTTGACCTTCCGGAAGTCGATCTGGCCCGCCGGATAGGTGCTCCCCCTGCAGAAGTACAGCCATGACGCTGTCCTCCGCAGGTTCTGCTCCCCGACGTGCGGGAAATGCTCGCGGCAGACCGGGATCATCCTGTCGATGAAGTCCTGCCTGTGGATCTTTGCCTGGAGGAAGAGGTTGGGGAGGGGGATCGGGCCGTCCTTTGTCCCGACTTCCCAGTTGCCGTTTTCGAGGCCCCGTATCTCACCGCGGAATGCTTTGAGGTCGAGGAGGACCGGGCCGTTCCGCGTCAGGATGATGCAGTCGATCTGGCCGTTGGCAACGAGCACGCCGGTGAGGATGTAGACGGGCTCCTGTGCGTACTCCTCCCGGAGGATCCGGACGATCTCCCGGAGCTGCCGGAACTCGTGCTCGAGCTTGATCTTCTCTCCCCTGAAAAACCGGATTCCCATTGCCCGTCCCCTGCACTATCCGTGCAGATTTACTGGAATGGTATGCTCTTTTATTCTGATATAACTTGTCAAAACGACTGCCGGGGAATCCACCGGCTTTTTTGCTCCCGCGTGCAATACAGGGTGAAGAGGGGTCTTGGGGGGATGGCGGAAAGAAGGCGTGCACGCTTCGGGGGATGGGAGAGGGTGACCATCCGCGACGACGCGGGCCGGATGAGGGAGGCCATTGCACCCGTCATCGTCTCGGCGAGCCGTTCCACCGACATCCCGGCGTTCTACGGCGACTGGTTTATCCGCCGGCTGGAAGCCGGGCATGCGGCGTGGGTCAACCCGTGGAACGGTCGTTCCACGTACGTCTCGTTTGCAAAAACGAGGGCAATCGTCTTCTGGTCCAAGAACCCGCGACCCCTCCTCCGGCACCTCCCGCGGCTCGATGCCCTGGGGTACTCGTACTCGTTCCTCTACACCCTCAACGATTACCGGCAGGAGAACCTCGAGCCAAACCTCCCTCCGCTTGCGGAGCGGGAGAGGACATTCATCGATCTCTCCTCCCGGCTCGGCCCCCGGAGGGTCTCGTGGAGGTACGATCCCCTCCTCCTCTCGGACGCGCTCTCTGTCGATGACCTGCTCTCGCGGATAGAGTCCATCGGGTCGCGCCTGCACAGGTATACCCGGCGGCTCATCATCAGTTTCGTGGACATCGCGAGGTACCCCAAGGTCCGGTCCCGTCTTGCTGCCGGCGGTCATCCCGGCGTCCGGGAGTTCTCGGAGACCGAGATCGATGCGTTCTGCTCGGGGCTTTCCGATATTGCAGCCGGGTGGGACCTCGAGGTCTCTGCCTGCGGGGAGAGGCGGGATCTCTCACAATACGGGATCCGCCCCGGGCAGTGCATCAGCGCCGCCCGGATGCGGGAAGCCTTTCCCGGGGACGAAACGCTCCTTTCGTTCCTTGCGCCTCCCCCGGGCACAAGCGGAGTCACGGGGGAGGCTTTCCTCAGGGACCCGGGCCAGCGGAAGGAATGCGGCTGCATTGCGAGCAAGGACATCGGCCGGTACGCGACCTGCATGCACCTGTGCGCGTACTGCTACGCGAATGCCACGGAGGCGACCGTGGTGAAGAACTGGACGCGGCACCGGAGGATGATGGAGTCCGGCATCGTTCCGGAATCCATTGCCGGGACCGGGGAAGAGATATAACCCGGCGGGGCAACAGCAGAGTATGCCACGACGCGATCCCCTCACGCCGGAACAGAAATGGCTGGCAGTCACCCGGTTCGCAACCGCCCTCCCGGTCCTCTACGATGTCACGTTCAGGGAGAGGATCGGCGACGAGTACGACAGGCTCGACCAGCAGATCTGGGTCCGTCTCGCAACAGTAGCGCGTGATTTTGCCACCAGTTCGGGTCTTCCGGCCGGAAACGCCGGGGAGCTCATGGAGACGCTCGGGGCACTCCTCCTCGCGCTGTTCGGGCCGGAATTCCGGATGGAAAATGTTCCCCTCGACGAGGGGAGGGCCGTTCTCATGATTAAGCGGTGCCCGTTTGCGTTCCGCGAGGCCGAGGTCCGGGGAGGACCGGAAAACCTCCTCCCGCGGTGCCTCGCCTTCTCGATCGCAACGGTCGAGGCGCTCAACCCGGCGTTTACCCTCCGTTTCGTGCGGAGCATGTGCATGGGAGACCGCACCTGCGAGCTCAAGGTCATGAGGCGCGAGGACGCCGAGCGGGACGATGCACGGTAGCGGGGCACCGGCAGCACGGGGACACCCGCGAATAACCGCTGTTATCCCGCGGTTCTTTTCAGGCAGTCCTCTTTGACCTGACGAGGGAAAAAGCAATCCCGAGGCAGCAGAGGCAGAAAAAGACGAAGAATGCGGTGTCGAGGCTCCCGATGAAGAGGGATGGTTCTGCATCCTTGAGTTCCTGCCTCCCGATGAAGAGGGCAAAGATGGTCAGTGCAATGCCCATCGAGAACATCTGCCCGAGCAGGCGCATCGTCCCCACCATCCCCGAGGCAACGCCGTATAACCTCTTTTCCACGGAGCCGAAGATGGCGTTGGTGTTGGGGGATGAGAAGATGCCAAATCCCGTCCCGAGGATGACGAGGCAGGCGATGATGTGGGGGATCGGGGTATCCCTGCCCAGGAATCCGAGGAAGAAGAGGCCGGTGACCACGAAGACCATGCCGAGCGTTGCAACCCTGCCCGGGTCCACCCGGTCAGACAGCCTTCCCGCGAGGGGCGAGAAGAGCGCCTGGGTGACCGGCTGCGCGACGAGGATGAGCCCGGCATAATCTGCAGGCAGGTCCCGTGCAACCTGGAGGTAGAGGGAGAGGAGGAACGTGACCGCATAGGTCGCGCTGTAGTTGATGAGGGCGGCAAGGTTCGAGAATGCAAAGACCCTGTTTGCGAGGAAAAGCTGCATGGAGAGGACGGGGAAGGGGACCCGGAGTTCGAATGCGGCAAACGCGAGCAGGAACGCGACACCCAGCAGGACGAGGATTATGCCGGCTGTTCCGGGGAGGAGGGAGAGACCGTAGATGAGGGAGACGAGCGATGCCCCCCAGAGGAGGGAGCCGGCATAATCGAACCTCTCCCCGGCAGCCTCCCGCCACTCCGCCGGGACCTTCCGGAGCGTCAAAAAGACGCAGGCAATCCCGAGCGGGACGTTGACGAGGAATATGCTCCTCCACCCGAGCGTCTCGGTCATGATCCCCCCGAGGAACGGCCCGAGCGAGAGGCCGACGTAGACTGCCGCAATGGTGATGCCGAGCGCCTTACCCCGCTCGCCCGGCGGGTACACGGAGGAGAGGATGGCAAGGCTCGTCCCGAAGATCATGGCGCACCCGGCACCCTGCAGGAGGCGGAACGCTATCAGCCAGAATGCGCCGGTCGAAAAGGACACGAGGAGGGACGCGCAGGAAAAGAGGGTAATCCCGGCGAGAAAGACGCGTTTTCTCCCCCGGATGTCTGCCAGTTTTCCGAACGGCACGAGGAAAACGGAAATGGTGAGGAGGTAGGAGGTGGTTATCCACGAGAGCGTGACGGCATCGAGCGAGAACTCCTCCCCGATTGCCGGGAGGGCGATGTTGACCGCAGAGCCGTCAAATGGGGTGATGAAACTGCTGACGATCGCGATGAACAGGATGACCCGCCTGATCCCGGGACCCGCTAATCTGGCGTCTTTTAATCCGTGGCACACCGAATATCCCGCCTCTTTCTCCCGATCCTACCCGTTGGGGCGGAAAGGTAAAGAGAATTGCCGGCCGGTGCCCCGCGGCGCCGGATGACTATTTCTCCTTGCCGCACCCTCTCTGTACAGGTCCGGAGGGCAGGTGAATAAGGGCAGATGAGGGTTGGCGTGCTCTGTTCCGGGGGAAAAGACTCGCTCTTTGCGTGCATGTGCGCGATGCAGGAGGAGGAGGTCGCCTGCCTCATCACTGTCTTTCCCGACAACCCGGAGAGCTACATGTTCCACACCCCGAACCTGCACGTGGTCCGGCTCCAGGCCCGGGCGGCGGGCATTCCCCTCGTCGCGGGGACCAGCCGGGGGAGGGAGGAGGAAGAGCTGGCTGACCTTTCCCGGACAGTCGCGGAAGCGGTGGAAAGGCACGGCATCGAGGGCGTGGTGACGGGAGCCCTCCAGTCGGTCTACCAGGCATCGCGGGTCCAGGCCATCTGCAGGGACCTCGACCTCTGGTGTTTCAACCCGCTCTGGTACGCTGACCCCGGCGAGTACATGGAGACACTCGTTTCGTCCGGTTTCGATGTCATCGTCTCGGCCGTCGCATCCGAGCCCTTCGACAGGACGTGGCTCGGGCGCCGGCTCGACCGTGCAGCGCTGCAGGATCTCCGCAGGTACGCGGAGAGGTACGGCACGTCTCTCCCGGGCGAAGGGGGCGAATACGAGACCCTGGTCCTGGACGCCCCCTTCTTCCGGCACAGGATCGTAATCGGGGAGTCGGAGGCGGTCTGGCAGAACTTCCGCGGCGTTTTCCACGTGAAGGAAGCATGGCTGGAGGGGGATGCATGATACTCCTCGCGGGGCTCGGATTCCGCGACGCGGCACTCCTCCGGAGCGAGTTCGTGCGGCCTGTCGCCCGGGTTGCCGGGCATTGGGGTGCAGAATGGAGTTACTGCCACTATTCCCGCCTCCAGGACGACCCGGCCGACGGGTACGATGCGGTCATCCTGTGCGGGACTGCCCTGAAGGATACCGGGTACCTGCGGGAGATCGGGCGGTTCTCCTGGCTCATCGAAGCCCCGGTCCCCGTGCTCGGGATCTGTGCGGGCATGCAGGTTCTCTCCCTCGTGCACGGCGGGACGCTCCGGCCGGCCTGCGAGATCGGGATGGTGGACGTCAGGGTGCTCTGCCCAAACCCCGTCCTCCCTCCTCTCCCCTCGTTCCAGGCCTACGCGCTGCACAGGTATTCCTGCGACCCTCCGCCGGGCTGGACGACGCTCGCGGTCTCGGAAACCTGCGTCCAGGCAGTCTCCCACCCGCACCTGCCCCTCTTTGGTGTCCTCTTCCACCCCGAGGTGAGAAACGGGGTCGTTATCGAAAGGTTCCTCTCCCTCGTGTATCACGGGAAAGAGGGAGAGGGGGAGGAGGGGCAGGATGCCCCTCCTTCAGGACACGGGTAGCCCGTTCTCCCGGGCGATCGCGATGAAGGACTCTGCCACGTACTCTGCCTGGGCCCGGGAAAGACCGTAGCAGTTGAACTTCCACACCCGGGTCGCGCCCGGGATGATGCCGGTGATCCCCCGGTCCTTCAGGGCGCTCGTGAAGAAGAACCCCTTCTTTTTGTGCTTTTCGGCCACGCGGTCGAAGGACTGCGAGGTGTCCACGCGGGTCAGGGTGTGCCTGCGCGGGTACTGGCTCAGGATGGCCGTTCCCCCGATCCGCTTCAGTGCATCGACGACGAGGGCGGTGTTTGCGAGTTCGCTGTCCCAGCGGAGGACACGCTCTCTCACTTCGGGAAACGAGGCCATCATCCCGACGAGGGTCGCTCCCATCAGGGTGCAGCCCATCATCTCCACCTCCTTGATGCCGAACGTCCGGGACGTGACGTCCGTGCGGGCAGCCGTCGTCCTGAAGACCTCGCCTGCCCGCTCGTTCCTCACTGCGAGCACGCCCGAGGGTGCGGGTGCCGCCATGCTCTTGTGGCCGGAACCCACGACAAAGTCCACGCCGAGGTCTTTTCCGTCCACGGGCATGATGCCGACCGTGTATGCACCGTTGAGAAGGACAGGGATGTCGTAGCCGTGGGCTGTCTTCGCGATCTCCCTGACCGGGTGGAGGTTGCCGTAGCTGTAGTCCACGTGGTCGAGGAAGAGGAGCGGCGGTGTCCTGCCGGTCTTTGCAATGACCTCCTCGATCTTTGCGGCGGCGGCATCGGGTGTGATGATGTTATCGGGGGATGCCGGGATCTCCATGGGAATGCCGCCACGTGCCTCGATTGCGAGGATCTCGGTGTAGTGGGAGAGGGCGGTGACCAGGACCGGATCTCCCTTCTCCACGTACGTGTCTGCGACCGCCTGGAACCCCCGGCGGGCACCGGGAACGACCCGTGCGACGTCCATGCCGACGAACTCCGCGAGTTCCCGGTGGAACCGGTCGATGGGAGGCTTTTTGATGTAGTCCAGCCGGTTGGGCTTCCTGCAGTTGTCGCACACGGAGTACCCGTCGCCGTACGCGATCAGGGCCTTCATCGCCGCGGCGGTGAGGCGGCCCCCTGCCTGGATGGGGTCGATGTTGATGCTCTCCTCCTCGACGGCGCGGACCTCGATATCGCCGGCACACTTCATGGCAAAAGCTCCCGTTTCAGCACGCCGACCTGCTTCTCGAGCCCCGCGATGAGGGACTCGACCTCTTCCCTTTCGCCCGGTCCCAGCCTGTGGTGCGGTGCAGTCTTGCGGAGGATGACGCGGATGTCGGAAAGGATGAACATCGCTTCAAAAAGGGCTACAATCGCGGCTTTGGACACCAAATCACCATACTAATATGCGGGGCAGGACTATAAGATACCGGATGGACAGGGCATGCACATTCACCCTGCACGGTCGTCCCTTTATGGGAAACAGGAACGGACACGGTGATGATCGATGAAGCTCGTTCACATCGCCGATACGCACCTCGGCCTTGCCCAGTTCCAGAAGGTGGACCCGGATACGGGGATGAACCTCCGGGAAAAGCTGATCTACACGAACTTCCTTGCTGCCATCGACCGGATCATATCCCTCCGGCCGGACGTCGTGGTGCATGCCGGTGACCTCTTTGACCAGGTCAGGCCCAAGACGATGGCATACACGACTGCCCTCGAGGCACTGGAGAGGCTCTCGGAGGCAGGAATTCCCCTCGTCCTCATCTCGGGCAACCACAGCATGCCCAAGACGCGGTACACGCCGTCCCCCTTCAGGGTCCTCGAGTTCCACCCCGGCACGCTGCACGCGGCATATTCCTACCGGTACGAGCGCGTGGAGATCGGGGAGGCGGTCTTCCACCTGGTCCCGAACATGCTCCGCCCCGAGCACTACAGGGAAGCCTACGACAGGATAACACCCGACCAAAACAGGTTCAACGTCCTCGTCACGCACGGTCTTGCCTCGGCCCTGAAAGAGAAGCGGCTGAACACGGTCGCCGAACACGAGATCGATGCAACGATGGTCTCGGGCGGGGGCATGTTCGACTACATTGCCCTCGGGCACTTCCACGGCCAGGTACAGGTCGGGGAACGGGCATGGTACTCGGGCTCGTCCGAGTACATCACGTACGGTGAGATCGGGGACATCAAGGGCGGGCTCTGCGTCGATTTGGGCAGGGGCACCGTGGATCACGTCCCCCTCCCGCACACGCCCATGGCGGATCTCGGCACCATCGATGCCCGGGAAGTGCCGCCCCGCGACGTGCCGGGGCTCATCCGGCAGAGGCTCGAAGTGAACCGGGTCGGCCCCCTCTCCATGGCAGGCGTCACCCTCTGCTTTTCCGACCGGGAACACCAGAGGCAGATTGACGAGAAGGAGCTTGCCGGTGTCCGCCGCGAACTGCTCGACCTCAAGATCCGGATCAGCGTCCCGGGCGAGTACAGGAAGGGCGGGGAAACCCGGGACATCCGCTCCATCGATTACCTCGGGGAGTTCTCGCGGTTCGTGGCCGGAAAGAACCTCGCACAGGGCGAACGGGACTTTATTGCCGAGTACGGATCCCGGGCGATATCACTGGCACTCGAGGAGGAGGGGCCCGGTGCTGATTGAGAGGCTCGTCCTGCGCAACTTCAAGCGGTTCGGGGACGCGGAGATCCGCTTCCGGGACGGGATCACCGGTATCGTCGGGAACAACGGCACGGGGAAGAGCAGCATCGTGGAGGCAATCCTGTTTGCGCTCTTCGGGGTGCAGGGGACCGGCGTCCAGTCCGACTACATCGTCTCGTCCTTTGCCGGGGAGAAGGCAAAATGCGAGGTGAGGCTCGACTTCCAGGTCCAGGGAGTGCGGTACACGATCACGCGGGCATTCCGGAAGGGGGGACAGACCGTCCACGAGGCACGCCTGCACATGGGCGAAAGGCTGCTTGCCTCCGGCGTCTCCGAGGTCGCGGCAGAGGTCGAACGACTCTGCGGGATGGGGCCGTCCGACTTCAGGAACACCGTCTATGCTGCCCAGAAGGATCTCCCCGCCCTCCTCGAGAGCCGCCCCGGCGCCCGGAAGGAATGGTTCATGCAGGCACTCGGCATCGAGAAACTCAAGGCCCGGAGCGACGAGGCGGTCAGGGAATGGATCGACGAGGCGGAACGGGCCGTCGAGCGCGAGAAAAACAGGCTCGCGGTGCTCTCCGGGCAGGGAGACGTCTCGGAGATCCCTGTCCTTGCGGAGGAACTGGGCCGGATCGGGCAGGAAATTGCCGGAAAGGAGGCAGAAAGGCAGCGGCTGGAAGAGGTATCCGCAATCCTTGCAAGGGCCGCATCCCTCGTCCAGTCGGATGCCGCCCTCGAAGCGAGGCAGAAACAGGCGGAATCAGATCTCCTCCGGCTTGCAACGGCCGCAGACCGGCTCGCGGAACTCGCACCCGCCGTGAGGAGGTTTGGCGAGCTCGAGGAAGAACTCACCCGGCAAAAGGAGAAGGAACAGCGGTTCGCGGAACTCCGGGACCGGATGGGAAGGGCAGAGGCAGCGGTCAGGGCCGGGAAAAAGAGGCTTCTTGACCTTTCCGAGCAGATCGATGTCTATTCAGCCGAGGCCCCGGAACTCGAGGGTCTGAAGGACGTTCCCGACCGCCTCGCGGAGGCCCGGAAAACCGTTGCCAACCTCGACAAGGCCTCGTTCATCTGGCAGTCGCTCTCCGACTTATCTTCCCTCGCGGAGCGGATAGCCCGGGACCTTGCCGGGTGCGAGGAGGACGAGCGGGCCCTCCTCGCCGAACTGGCGGAACTGGAGGGTCTCCGTGAAAAGAGACGTGAACTCGAGGAGCTGGCAAAATCGCGGAGCAGGGCATCTGCGGAATGTGCCCTCCGGGCTGAAGCCCTCGCACAGGAGAGGGCAGCCCTTTCGGCGGACTGGGAACGCATCCGGTCGTCGGGCCGGGAGGGCACCTGCCCCCTGTGCCACCAGACCCTCGGTGAGTTCTTCCCCCGCATCGAGCAGGAGTACAGCGGGCGGTTCTCCCGCATCGACGAGGAACTTGATTCCCTTTCCCGCACGCTCGAAGCCTGCCGCGGGGAGGAGGAACGGATCGGGAAAGAGCTTGCGGCAGTCGACCGGGCCCTCGAACAACTCTCCCGCGTCGGGCAGGCCCTCCAGGAGACGAGGGCGAAGAAAAAGGGGCTGTCTGACAGGCTCGAAGAGATCGGGAGGGACAGGGAGGCACGATACGGGGAACTCTCGCTCCTCGGCATCACCGCGTACAGCCCGGAAGCCCACGCACAGGCACGGGAATCCGTCAGGCTCCTCGAAGTGCAGGTGCAGCGCCTCCAGGAACTCCGGTTCCACCAGGAACGCCTTGCTGCACTGACGCGGGAGAGGGACCGGCTCCTCGACGAGATGGAGAGGGAGATGGCGGACCTCCGGTCCCTCGGGGAAGAGATCGCGGCACTGGACTACGACCCTGCCCTCCTGAAGGCAGGGGAGGAGGAATACAGGTCGCTGCGCCCGGCACGGGACGAGGCGATCGCGCTCCGGGAACGGCTCGCCCGTGAACCGGAGATCCGGCGCGAAATGGACAGGATAAGGGAAGAGAGGGAGCAGATCCGGGAACTCCTGTCCTCCTGCCGCGAGAACCTGGCCCGGCTGGGGTTCCCGGAGGCAGACTCCGCTTCTGTCAGTGCACGGCTCCAGGAGCTTGCGCAGGAGATCTCCCGGCTGAACACGAGGCAGGGGAGCCTCCAGGAGCAGCATGCCCGCCTCCTCTCCATCGCTGCGGAGATGGAAAAGGCACAAAAGGAACTTGCTGCCCTCGAAAAAAGGCTCGTTCTCCTCCGCATCACGAGAAAGACCGTTGCGGAGTTCGTCCTGTACCTGGCCGGTGTCATCAGGGCCGATATCGAGGACGAGGTGAGCCGGATCCTCTCGGGGATAACCTCGGGCCGGTACGACCGGGTCATCGTGGACGAGGACTTCTCCGTCCTCGTACGGGACATCGACGGTGACTTTCCCGTCCAGCGGTACTCGGGCGGCGAGCAGGACGATATCGCGGTTGCCCTGCGGATTGCCCTCTCCCGCTGCCTCTCCGGGCTGCACGGCGTTTCGGAGAACATGTTCCTCGTCTTTGACGAGATATTCGGCAGCCAGGACGAGGAACGGAGGGCAAACCTCCTCCAGGCCCTCCGCTCCCAGGAGGCCCACTTCCCCCAGATCATCCTGATATCCCACATTCCCGAGATCCAGGGAGAGTTTGCGCACACTCTCCTCGTCGAGATGGCCGACGACCAGAAGAGCAGGATCGTGGAGGTATCATGAATGCAGGGTGATGCGTACCGGGAGTCCATCAGGCGGGTTGCCCACGCGGTGCGGGACTGCCTGCCCCGGGACATCGGGCGACTCTTTGCGGAACACAGCGGCATGACCCGCGGTGACTTCTTCCCGCTCACGCCCCGCAGGGACGGCATCATCCGTGCCGTCGACGGCAGCAACGCAACGGTCATGGAGGCCGGAAACATGGCCGTCGTCGCAGCGAGGGCCGGTTTTTCATCCTTCTCCGGCGAAAAAAGGCTCCCCGGCGGCCTCACCCCCGTCCTTCTCCTCCAGGCAGGGCCGCGGGACGCCGAACGCGAGTTTTCCCACCAGTACGGGGAGTGCTTCGGTTTCCCGCCGAGAAGCCCCCTCCGCGTGGACGATACGTCGCGGGCTGCCGCGGCGATGCGGGACACGCTCGAGTACTGGGTTGCCTCGGTCTGTGCAGGGCACCAGGAGCGGGGCGGGCTCCTCCTGCTCGACGGCGCACTCCGGGTCTCGGAGGAGAGCCACGACCCCGTCCTCGTTGGGATCATCCGGGAATGCCAGTCACGGGGAGTCGGCCTTGCTGCCGTGTCGAAACGGACCGCCGCAACGTGGGGGGAGAGGTATCCCCTCCTGCCTGCCGTGAGGGCGCTTTCCCGTGACCTGGGCGTGTCATCGCCCTGGTGGGTCCGGATCGACGAGGAGATCCTCGACCGGACGCGGTACTCCCAGTGGGAACACGGCGATATATTCGTCTGCTCGCTCGCACGCGGGAACGCACTGCCCCTGAAAGCCGAGCTGCCGAGGGGCTGCGACGACGTGACGGCCCATGCCATCTTCTCCCTCCTCTCGGGCTGCTCCGACGACGCCCGGGCCGAGGGATACCCCTATCCCCTGCTGGATGCCCACCGGAACGTCGTGATAACGGCAGACCTGCTCGAACAGATCAGGTCCGACCTGCTCTCCGGGTTCGCGGAGGAGGGGCTGCTTGCCCGCGACATCGGCGAGCTCTTTGGTGATTACCATGATACGTTTAGACGATACTGAGACGCAGGACCGCTCGAAGTGGCGCCTGATCGGGACGAGCGTGCTCTCCTACCGGTTCATCGTGCCCCACGACGAGACCGTCTTTGTCGGAGACATCATCAAGATCGAGGACGTCAGCAAGGGCCTTGTCTTCTTTGCACGGGTAACCGACCTCATCCACGAGAGCAACTTCGCAGACGAGAAATGGGACACCCGTCCCTACACGGGCCGGTTCTACACTCTGGGCGAGGACGTGTTCCTCGGGGTGGAGGCCGTGCCGCTCGGGTACGTGGACACGGCAGGGAAGTTCCGGAAACCCCGGACAATCCCGACCAAGTTCTCGCCCGTGGGCGTCCCGACGGAGGACGACCTCTCGTTCCTCTCCACGGTGATGGGTGACATCGAGGTGGGCGTGATGAGGACGGGGCAGGACGTGCTCCGGGGCGTCCCGGTCCGGATCCACAGCAGCGTGCTCCCCCAGCACATGGGCGTCTTTGCAACGACGGGCATGGGAAAGAGCAACTTCATGAAAGTCTTCTGCGCCTCCTGCATGCAGGCAAGGCAGTTCGGGCTGCTCATCGTGGACCCCCACGGCGAATACCTGGCAGGCGGGCGGAGCTCCACGGGCGAGCCGACGAAGGGGCTCATCCACGTCCCGGGGCTGCGGGACGGTCTTTCGGTGTTTACCACGCGGTCAGAGGAGCAGCGGAGGCAGTACAGCGCAAGCAGCCTCTCCCTCGAGTACGACGACATCCGGATGGGGGACCTCTCCGCCCTGTACGACCTCTCCGACCCGCAGAGGGACATCCTCGAGGCACTCGGTGACTACAGGGGGAGCACGGTCATCGGGTTCTTCTCGCGCCTCGACCCGGAAGAGTTCACACCCGCCACGTACCAGTCCCTCCAGGGACCCGACCGGGATATCGCCTTCCGCCTCCGGACGTCGAATCCCGGGCCGCTCCGCGTCATCAAGAGGCGTCTTGAGAACCTGGTCAAAGGGAACAGGAAGTTCTTCCGGGAGAAGGGATCGTGCATCCCGGATATCCTCGCAGCCCTCATGGAACGGAAAGTCGTGCTCGTGGACATCCCGGGGATGAGCGAACGGAGCGAACTCTTCGTCCTCTCGGTGCTGACGCGTGTTATCCTCGAGCACCAGAAGGAGCAGGCCGAGAGGTACGACAGCAGCGAGGGGACATCACCCGCGCTCCAGCCCATCCTGATCACGATCGAGGAGGCCCAGCGCGTGCTCGGGGCAGGGGGCCAGTCAACGCAGGTCTTCCGCGAGTGCGCCATGGAGGGGCGGAAGTTTGGAGCCGGGCTCTGCGTCATCACCCAGCAGCCAAAAAATATCGACCCGAAAGTCCTTGCCCAGATCAACACGTTCGTCATCATGGGCCTTGGCGACCGCGGGGATCGGGAGACCATCGCGGGCTCTGCAAAACAGGACCTCTCCCGGATGGATACCGAGATCCAGACACTCGAGCGGGGCGAGGCGATCATCAGCTCGTTCTCGATACCCTTCCCGGTAAGCACGAGGATCCACAGGTTCGAGGATTACATCACGCAGATCCCGGCGAAAAGGAGGACGCCCCTTTCCGAGGGGCTCGACACGACTTTCTGAGCGGTCCCGGGTCAGGACCCGCTGTCCTTCTTTTCCCTGCGGGCCGACACCGTCTTCTCGACAGGGGATATGGAGACAGCGTTGACGACAGGATCCCCCGTGACCACGTACCTCTTCATGACCTGCCCGAATACCTCGACAACGTCCCCCTTCTTCACCCTGTACCGCGGGGTGGTGAACATCTTGACGGATATCTCCCCGCTCCGGTCGGCAACGAGGTACTGGGGGCGGTTGATGAACTGGAAGTAGACCCTCTCGACGACCCCCTCGATCCGGACGATCTCGCCCAGCATGTGGGGGTTGATCATCTTGATCCGGACGGGCCGGGCCTTGTCCCGGTACATGGGCTCGAGGTTTGCATACTCGCTCTGGCTCATGTAGTTGAGGGCGAGGGGGATGACGAGCAGGAGGATGACCGTCGGGATACCCCAGACAAGGTACACCTGATCCCCTGTGACAAGGTACGTGTAAATTAAAAGGATGGAGAAGATCCCGACCACCACGAGGGCGAGGATCGAGACCTTCGCGTTTACCTCTCCGATCTTCATTCAGTTCCGTTACTTGAGGGCTGCGATCTCTTTCCTGAATGCAACCCAGTAAATGACACCAACGAAGAACATGCCACCCACGATGTTTCCGATCGTGACGATGATCATGTTGTTCGTCCAGAAGGTGACCCAGTTCAGACCTGCGTTGATCTTGGCGGGGTCAGTGATGAAGCCCTGGGTGAGGATACCTGCGGATATGAAGTACTGGTTGGCAATCGAGTGTTCGAACCCGGTGGAAACGAAGCACATGATCGGGAACCAGATCCCAAAGAACTTACCCACAGCATCATCGGCACAGATACCGAGGAGGATGGCCAGGTTGACGAGCCAGTTACAACCGATGGCTTTGAGGAACGCTGACCACATGCCCATCGTGCCGACATAACTCACTTTCGCGGACGCTATGGCAATGGCCCTGGAACCAAAGGCGGTCACCGTCGCTGCTCCTGCTGCATCGAACGTCACGAACGGACCATTTGCCATGATGTAGGCATAGACAATAGACCCGATCAGGTTGCCGATGTAGACCCAGACCCAGAGGTTGATGACCTGCGCCCAGGAGACCTTGTGGATGAATGCAGCCATGGGGGCGAGCATTGCGTCACCGGTGAAGAGTTCTGCACCGGTAAGCACGGTGATGATAAGCCCGACAGGGAACACAGCTCCCGTGATGAGCTGAGCAAACCCTGCGCTCGCCGTTCCATAGCGGAGTGCGGCGTCAGTTGCAAGTATCCCTGTACTGCACACTGTTGCAAGACCGCCACCCATTGCGATGTAGGCTCCGGACATGAATCCACGCATGATCATGTTCCAGGCTGGCAGTCCTACCTTGTACTTCCCGGCATCGCCTGCTTTCGCGACGATGGCTACAGGGGGATGAAACACCATTTGTTACACACCTCTCGAATGTCTACCTATACTATACCCACTGATTCACTTTGCGTATAGGTTCAAAACTAAAATCCTTTCTGGTTTTATTAAAACCTTTCTAAATGATTTTTGCACTGCATTGGCGTTTTGCAATAATTTAAACCAGATTAATGAGAGAGAGGCACTTTTTCGTCATTCAAAAACTTTCTCCTGCGGGTATCAGACGGGACGGCGGCGCCCTGCAGCGTCCCGGGAGTACCTCCCGAACTCGCCCCCTGCGAGGATATCCCCGGAAAAGACAGGGCCGTCCCTGCACACCCGGAGTCCCCCGGGATCGATGCAGCAGGAACCGCAGACGCCGACACCGCACTTCATGTACCGGTGCAGGCTGAAATAACCCTTCTCCGGGCAGCCCCGTCCGGAAAGGATGCCGAGAACCGCGGCCATCATCCTCTCGGGCCCGCAGACGAGGATGGCGTCGTACGATGAGACGTCCTCGTTGCCGAGCAGGTCGGGGACAAAGCCATGGAACCCGAGTGTCCCGTCATCGGTTGCAACCGACAGGTCCGCAAGGGACTCAAACCTTTCCCTGAAGAGGAGTTCCCCGGCGGACCGGGCGCCGAGGAGGACCTTGTCGACGCCACCGGCCACGACCGCCGGGAGGATGGGGGCCGCACCGACACCCCCTGCAACCGCAAGCATCCTCCTTTTTTGCGGGAAGCCGTTTCCAAACGGCCCCCTGATACCGATGCTGTCACCCGGTCCCAGCCGGAAAAGGGCGGCGGTCGCATCGCCGACACGCTGGACCGTGATCGACGATGGCGAGGAGAGTGCCATCGGGACCTCGTCGACTCCCGGCACCCAGACCATCACGAACTGCCCGGGGACAAAGGAAAACACCCTGTCGAATGCAAACGTTGCAACCGACGGGGTCTCCCGCACGACACGGGTGATCCGGACCGGAACGGGCAGCCCGTCACTCATGGGCGCACCCCACGATCTCTTCCGGGGGAATGCCGTCCGGGGCGTACAGTTCGCTCCCGATACGGGAGAAGATTGAGATATCCTCCATCACCGCGGACCCTATCTCGACTGCAACTGCACCCGCCATCATCATCTCCAGGACATCGGCAGCAGACGAGACACCCCCGCACCCGATGATGGGGAGGGAACAGGCCTCGTACAACTCGTAGACGCACCGGACTGCCACCGGGAAGATGGCCTTTCCAGACAGGCCGCCGTACCGGTTGCCAAGGACGGGCCGGCGGAGCCCGACCGAGATCCGCATCGCCTTGAGGGTATTGATGGCAACGATTGCCGATGCCCCGCCCCGTTCCGCGGCCATGCCGATCTCGCGGATATCGGTGACGTTGGGGGTCAGCTTCACCCACGTCGGAAGCCCGGCGGATGCAACAGCCCTCGTGCACTCCTCGACGAGGACAGGGTCGGTCCCGAGCGCCGCCCCGTACCCCCTCGCGTGGGGACACGAGAGGTTCAGTTCCACGCCTGCAACCTTTCCCCGGAACCACCGGGAGACGGTCGCGCACTCCTCCGGGGACCCCCCGAAGATGCTGGCGATCACGGGCCGGCCTGCAAGGGGTGCGAGTTCGTCCAAAAACTCCATCGAGGGATTGGGGAGACCCATGGCGTTGAGGAGCCCGCAGTCGAGGGAGACGAGGCAGGGGCCGGGATGCCCCTCGAGGGGGACCGGGCCGATGGACTTGGTCACGACTCCCCCGGCACCGCTGCCGAGGATGCGCGAGAGGGACGCTCCGGTCGTTCCGAGGATCCCGGCAGCGAGCACGAGGTGGTTTTTCAGGGTGACCCCGCCGGCGGAAACCGGACCGGGACGGAGCGTGAGCATGCGTAAGAGAGGTCGCCGCGATTGTAATTATTTATTCTTCTCTCACGCGAATGATAGTGGGTATGGCACGGATCTCGGTCCTCGGGACAGGCAGGATAGGCGGTGAGGTCGCATACCTCTGTGCGGTGCTCGGGCTTGCAGACGAACTGGTCATGTACGATGCTGTGGCCGGCTTCCTCCGGGCCCAGGTCCTCGACCTCCTGCATACGGGGCTCGACGTGCCGGTCAGCACCAGCTGGAGGGACGCTGCCGGGACCGACATCTGCATCTTTTCGGCCGGGATACCCCGGACACCCGCTGTCAGGACCCGTGCGGACCTCCTGCATGCCAACCTGCCCGTTGCATCCGAGTGCAGCCAGGCCATCCGGAGGTTTTCGGGAATCCTCATCACCGTGACGAACCCGATGGACGTAAACAATTATTACCTCTGCAGGAAAAACGGGCTTGAACCGGGGAGGTGTATAGGTTTCGGGGGCCAGGTGGACTCTGCACGGTTCGGCCTCCTGCTCCGGGAGAGAGGCATTCCGGGCCGGCCGTGTGTCATCGGCGACCACGGCGAGAACCAGGTCCCCCTCTTCAGCCACCTCGACGATACCGTGGACATTCCCGTGCGAGAAGAGATCCTCGGCCGCCTCCGGGGATCGAGCATGGAGATCATCCAGGGCAAGGGAGGGACCGTCTTTGGTCCTGCATACCATATAGCAATGCTGATCAGGACGATCTTAAAGGACGAAAGGAAAGTCCTCCCCTGTTCCTGCATCCCCGACGGCGAATACGGCGTCCGGGGGTGTTCCATCGGGCTCCCGGCCGTCATCGGGCGGGAAGGAATACACAGAATCGAGGAGTGGCCGCTGGACCCGTGGGAACAGGAGAAATTTGCGGCTGCGCAGGATGCCGTCACGGGCCTGTGCAGGGAACTCGGAGTCTGACACATCTCATGGAATTATCCGGGAAAACGGCAGGAGTGGAAAAAGGAGGCAACGGGAGACCGGGGGAGGAGGGGGGCCTCCTTGTCTCCGTGATGCAGATCGAGTATACCGTCGGTCCCTCCGGCCCCGTCATCCACGTCTTTGGGCGGGATCGCACGAAAGAGGCTGTCCACGTCCAGGTCACGGGATTCCGCCCCTACTTCTACGTCCCGGCAGACCTCGCTGCCGCGGCCCCGCCGTCGCCCCGGGCGGAAGTGGAGGCGGGAAAGAAGTACACCTCGATCAGGGGAGAGGAACTGGTCAGGATCTACACGCAAAAGCCCACCGATGTCCGCGAGGAGAGGGAGAGGTACAGGGCCCACTTCGAGGCCGACATCCCGTTCACGACGCGGTTTGCAATCGACTGCGGGATACGCGGGGGGCTCTTTTCCCCGTCACCCATAGCGGATTACAGGGAGGTTTCTCCCGCCGACGCGGACGTTCCTCCCCGGATCTGCATGGTGGATATCGAGTGCGAGGACGTGCGCGGGTTCCCGCAGCCTGCACGGGACGCCATCGTCTGCATCACGGCCTGGGACTCCTACGAGGACAAGTACAGCACGTTCCTCTTCGCACCTCCCGGGACACCCCCGGACACCGGGTGGCTCGCGAAGGTATCTCCCCGGCCGTCGGGGTGCTTTGACCCTGCCCGGCACGAGGTTGCCGTATTCCCGGACGAGAAGGGGATGCTGCAGGCATTTGCCGCCTACATCCGGAAAACGGACCCCGATATCCTCTCGGGCTGGAACTTCGCGGAGTTCGACCTTCCGTACCTCTCCCGGAGGATGGAGGTGCTTTCCCTGCCGTTTTCAGCCCTCTCGCGCCTCGAAGGGCAGACCGAACGGCTCGCTGTCCGGGGCAGGGCCCAGTTCGACCTGCTCCTTGCCTACCGCAAGATGCATGCCACCCAGAAGGAATCCTACCGGCTCGATGCGGTTGCCGAGGCGGAACTGGGTGACACGAAGGTCCGCTACAGGGGGACGCTCTCGGACCTCTGGACGAGCGACCCCGCTCTCCTCGTGGAGTACAACTTCAAGGACGTCGCACTCTGCGTGGGTATCAACGGCAAGAACAGGATCATCGAGTTCTACAGGGAGATCGCGCGATACGTCGGCTGCCCGCTGGAAAAGACGCTCAACTCCTCCAACGTCATCGATATCTTCGTCCTCCGCAAGGCATTCGGGAGGTACGTGCTCCCGTCGAAGGGGTACGCACCGGCAGAAGAGTTCGAGGGGGCAACGGTCTTTGACCCGAGCCGCGGGATCCGGGAGAACGTCGTCGTCCTCGACCTCAAGTCGCTCTACCCCATGGCCATGATGACCATCAACGCGTCTCCCGAGACCAAGGATCCGAGGGGAGAACTGAGGGCACCAAACGGTGTGCGGTTCAGGAAAGAGCCGGACGGGCTGACACGGAGCATCATCCGCGACCTTCTCGCCGAGAGGGACGAAAAGAAGGCCATGCGGAACAGGTACCCCATCGGGTCACCCGAGTACACCGTGTACGACATGCAGCAGAACGTCATCAAGGTCATCATGAACACGTACTACGGGGTGAGCGGGTACGCGCGGTTCCGGCTCTACGACAGGGAGATCGGGGCTGCCGTGACCTCCGTCGGGAGGGCAATCATCGAGCACACGCGCAGGGTGATCGAGGGTCTCGGTTACCGCGTCATCTACGGTGATACGGACTCGTGCATGGTGGAACTCCCGGGCCTCGACCTCCCCGCGACCATCGCGGAATCGAGAAGGATCGAGGCTGTCCTGAACGCCAGTTACGGCGAGTTCGCAAAAAGGGAACTGAACGCCGATGTCCACTATTTTTCCATCAAGTTCGAAAAGGTCTACCGCAGGTTCTTCCAGGCGGGCAGGAAGAAGCGGTATGCCGGGCACCTCGTATGGAAGGAAGGGTCGATCGTCGACGGCATCGATATCGTGGGGTTCGAGATCCGCCGGAGCGACTACCCCCAGATCACGAAGGCCGTCCAGGCACGGGTCATCGAGCTCATCCTCAGGGGCGAAGGGTACGATGCCGTCCGGAAGTACCTGGGAGAGGTCATCAGGGATTTCCGGGCGGGGAAGTTCCCGCTCGACGAGATAGGCATCCCCGGCGGGATAGGCAAGGAACTGGGGGACTACCAGAACGATGACGCCCATGTCCGGGGAGCCAGATACGCAAACGATTACCTCGGAATGGACTTTTCCCGCGGGAGCAAGCCCAAACGCGTGTACATCAGGAACGTGACGGGGAAGTATCCCAAGACCGATGTGCTCTGCTTCGAGTACGGCGACCAGGTCCCGCCCGAGTTCCAGGTCGACTGGGAAGTGATGATGGAAAAGACCATTAAGCAGCCCATTTCGCGGATCATCGAGGCACTGGGGTGGTCATGGAGCGATATCGACCCCTCGCGGACGACCCTTGCCCAGTGGGGGATCGGGTGACGGCACGGAGCGGTCCTCCGGATGGAGGGGGTGGTCCGGGAGGCGTCCGGGTCACCATCCCGCGGGTCGTGATCGCAGGGACGCACAGCGGGTGCGGGAAGACGACGGTTGCGCGGGGGATCATGGAAGCCCTCGTTGCCCGGGGATACACGGTCCAGCCCTTCAAGGTCGGCCCCGATTTCATCGACCCCACGCACCATTCGGCTGTCTGCGGGAGGGTCTCGCGCAACCTCGACCCCTTCATGATGGGCGAAGACGGGGTCAGGGAGACTTTTGCCCGTGCCTGCAGGGGCGCTGACATTGCCGTCATCGAGGGCGTGATGGGCATGTTCGACGGCCTCGACGGCACGGACTGTGCCAGCACCGCCCACGTCTCGCGCATCCTCTCCTCGCCCTGCATCCTCGTTGCCGATGTCCACGGGATGTCCCGGAGCGTTCATGCCCTGCTGCTCGGCTACGCGACGTTCGACCCGGCGGTCCGGGTCGCCGGGGTCATCTTCAACAGGGTCGGCAGCGACCGCCACAGGACCATCATCTCCTCCGGGCTGCAGGCCACCTCCCTTGGATACATCCCGCGGCACCCCGGGCTCCGGGTGGAGAGCCGCCACCTGGGACTTTGGATGGCCCACGAGACCGGGTCCGACGGGACATGGGGGCGGATCATCGAAGAACACTGCGATATCGGGGGGATCGTCCGGGTCGCGGGGGATGCACCTCCGATCCCGATCGCCGGACCGGTGGAACGGCACTTTCCTCCCCCCTCCGTGAGGATAGGGGTCGCGATGGACCCCGCGTTCTGCTTTTACTACCAGGAGAACCTCGACCTCCTCCGGGCAGCCGGTGCTGACCTCGTCTTCTTCTCGCCCTTGAACGATCCGCTGCCGCAGGTCGATGCCGTGTATCTCGGCGGCGGCTACCCGGAACTCCACGCGGAAGCCCTCTCCCGGGCAGCATGCACCGCGGCACTCCGGAAGGCCGCGTCCGACGGGATGCCGGTGCTCGGCGAGTGCGGGGGGCTCCTGTACCTCTGCGAGTCCCTCGGGGTGGAGCGGACATTTCCGATGGCAGGTATCCTCCCTGCCACGGCAGAGATGACGGGAAAACTCCAGGCCCTCGACTACGTCAGCGGCATGTGGTCGGGGGGTCCCCCGCTTGCTCCCTCCGGCTCTCCCCTCCGGGGCCACGAGTTCCACTACTCGGCCGTCTCCTGCGGGTCTGACGCCCGGTTTGCACTCCGGCTCTCCCGGGGCAGGGGGATTTCGGGCGGCATGGACGGCCTGTACGAGCACGGGTCGGTCGGGACGTACGCCCACTCCTCCTTTTCCCCTGCCTTTGCCGGATCCTTCGTCCGGGCTGCACGGGACTGGCAGCGGGCCTGAAAAAAAGAGGCTGCCCGGGCCATTCCGGGAAAGGGCGGTATCACCCCCGCATTTTTCCACCGTCCTGCCGGTGATGACGCCAGGCCCGGGGGGGACCGGGGAATCCATTATACCTTTCCAAAGAAGAGCTCTATCGCAGAGAAGACAGGCGGTTGCCCATGATGCGGAGCAGGAAAGTGAAGGAAGGGTACCAGAGGGCGCCCAACAGGTCGCTCCTCCGGTCCCTCGGCGTGACAGACCGCGAGATGGATCTCCCGTTTATCGGGATTGCAAATGCCTGGAACGACATCGTCCCGGGACACGTGCACCTGCGGATGCTCGCCACGAAGGTGAGGGAAGGCATCACCGCTGCCGGGGGTGTGCCGTTCGAGTTCGGGGTGATAGGGATCTGCGACGGGATCGCGATGGGCCACGAGGGGATGCGGTATTCCCTCCCGTCGCGCGAGAATATCGCCGATTCCATCGAACTGATGGTCGAGTCCCATGCCCTCGACGGGATCGTCCTGCTCGGGACGTGCGACAAGATCGTGCCCGGCATGCTGATGGCTGCGGCACGGTGCAACGTGCCTGCAATCGCCGTGACAGGCGGCCCCATGCTCCCCGGGTTCCTCGAGGGGCGCAACCTCTCCCTCATCGATGTCTTCGAGGGCGTGGGGAGGGTCGCCGCCGGGACGATGTCCGCGGACGATCTCCACGCTCTCGAATGTGCGGCAATGCCGGGATGCGGGAGTTGCCAGGGACTCTACACCGCGAACACGATGGCATGCATGACGGAGGCGATGGGGATGTCCCTCCCGGGATGCGCAGCAGCGCCCGCGGTCGACGCGGCAAAACTCCGGATTGCACGCATGTCGGGGGAGCGGGCAGTCGGGCTCGTCCGCGAAGGCAGACTGCCGCGCACCATTATCACGAGGGAGAGCCTCCAGAACGCTATCCGGGTCGACATGGCACTCGGGGGTTCCACGAATACCGTCCTCCACCTCATGGCGATCGCGTCCGAAGCAGATGTCGATCTCTCGCTCGAGTCGTTCCGGAAGATCGGGGAAGAGGTCCCGCACATCTGTAACATGCAGCCCTCGGGACCCCACTCGATGCTCGACCTGTACCGGTCGGGCGGGATTCCGGCCGTGCTGCACGAGCTTGCCGGTTACCTGGAGGATGCACCGACGGTCTCGGGCAGGAGCATCATCGAGATCGCCCGGGAGGCACGCCCGTGGAAGGGGGGGATCATCCGGCCGGTCAAAGACCCTGTCAACCCGGCGGGTGGCCTCCGCATCCTCTTCGGGAGCCTTGCTCCCGGCGGCGCGGTGATCAAGTCTGCAGCGGTCGCAAAGGAGATGTGGACGCATACCGGCCCTGCCCGCGTCTTCGACGGGGAAGACGCCGCGATGAAGGCAATCCTTTCCCGCCAGATCAGGGAGGGGGACGTCATCGTCATCCGCAACGAGGGCCCGGCAGGAGCGCCCGGGATGCCGGAGATGCTCTCCCCCACATCTGCCATCGTCGGGCTCGGGTACAGGTCCGTTGCGCTCGTCACGGACGGCCGCTTCTCGGGTGGGACACGGGGGCCCTGCATCGGGCACGTGACACCGGAAGCCGCTGTCGGGGGACCGATAGGCCTCGTCAGGGAGGGTGACCGGATCGCAATCGACCTCCATGCCCGGACGCTGGATCTCCTCGTTGACCCAAAAGAACTGGAACGGCGCAGGGGAGAATGGAAGCCACCGCAAAAACCCCTCCGGGGTGTGCTCGCACGGTACGCGGAGATGGTCGGGCAGGCAGACAGGGGTGCCGTGCTCCGGAAGGAAAAGTAACTTCCGGGGAGGCAAAAAGAACGGAGTGACCGGGATGACGGAAAAAACGACATCGAAATACGAGAGGGTTCTCTGCACCCACTGCGAGGGGGCAGGCTGCATCTACTGCGAAAAGACCGGCTATGTCCTCGTCCTGGCACCTGCCCGCCGGTGCAGGCACTGCGACGGGGATGGCTGCATCTACTGCGGTTTCACGGGATGGGCCGGCCTGAAAGGGCGGTACGACGAGTAAATACCTTTTTCCTTCCACTCCGCTGTATCGTCCGGGTTACCGGGGGAGAAACAGCCTTTTTCCTGACCCGGCAAAATCCCTTTTAAAAAAAGTGCGATTCTCTCCGGGGGCGGTTTTTTTGGGATATGGCAGGGCCCCGTATCTCCCTTCCTGTTCTCCTCACGTCGTGGCGGAATGGAAAAAACGAGTTTTCAGTATTCCTGGAGGAACATCAGGGTTCCTGCAATGATATCGTGCAGGCCCTGCTTATACCGCGTGAACGCAGGGATGAGGAACCCGACGAAGATCGTCAGGACGGAGAGGAAGATGCACAGGAACCGGAGGCTTGCCCGGGCAAACGTGATCCGGTTCCCCCGCATGTCCGTGACAGCGATGCGCATCACCATCTTGCCCAGCGTCGCCTGGTTCGAAGAGCTCTCGAGGTAGGCAAAGTACAGCCACGGGACGACGAGGAGGAAGAGTCCGAAAAAGATGATCACCTGCGTGGGAACGAGCGCACGGACCACGTTCCCGTACGCATCGGTCCGGGGCAGGTGGAGGTAGTACTGGTAGAGCATGACGATTGCTTCCGAGAGCGGGCTTGGCTTCTGGGCAATCCATGAAAGGATTGTGACCAGGCCCGCGACAAGGATATCGAGGAAAAGTAAAAAGACGATATCGAGAAAACCTGCACCGATTCTCCTCGGGAGACTAGCATATTTCGCTGTGGTGATCTCTCCCACCCGCTTCCGGAGGACAGCCCGCGGGGGTGCGACTATCAGGTCCCCGCCGCACCACTGGCAGAATCTTCCATCGGACTCGGTCTCCCGCCCGCACTTGGGACACAACATCAGTCCAGCTCCTAGAGATTAGGTTATAATCGACGGGTGTAACTTCAATTTATCGGATTTTTTCCCGGAATCCGGGGAGTCATGAAAAGAGGGGATTTTGCGGGTCCCCGGGACCGATGCACCGCCTTCCGGGGGCCGGCTCCTACTCTCCCGGCCCCCGTGCAGGCACCCGGCGTGCAAACGCCTGCATCGCGAGGGCAAGGACAAGGCATGCCCCGGCGGACAGGCCGAGGACAGCATGCTGCAACGGCGTCTCTGTCCCGGTGGCAAGCTGGGCAATCGTGTTGAGCGGGTTTCCCGGGAAGGACAGTGCCGCGAGCATGATGACGACGACGCCCGTCGAGAAGATGAACTGGGCCGACGTTCTCTCCCTGTAAAAGAGGGAGACGATGGCCGCAAGGAGGATGAGAGCGAGAGAGACCGAAACGACGTGCAGGATGATCTGGGGGATGTTTGCGATTGCTATCCTGTTCAAAGAGAGGAGGGCAAGCCACGTTCCTGCCTGGAGCGGGACGAGGACGAGGCATGCGGCAACTTTGCCCCAGACGACCTCGGTCATCGTCATGGGAGTCGAGAGGAGGGTCTCGAGGGTGTGGTGCTGGTACTCTTCGCAGATGAGGTCAATGACGAGGGCTGCGGAGACAATCGCCGGCATGAAGAGGAGGAGGGGTATCAGCAGACCGTAGATGAACTCGTAGAATCCGGGACCGGGCCCTGCATCCGGGAACTCGAGCTTTTCAGGTATCACGTCGAGGCGTTCTGCCCGCAGCATGCGCAGGGCCTCCTCGTAGGCGAGGAAGACCTCTTTCAATTTCACGTTCACGATCGTGGACTGGATGTCGTTCTGGAGCGTATAGAGGGTGATCTTGACGGGTTCTTCCGCATCGGGGGGTGTCGGAGGCACGTACAGCACCGCCGCGAGCTTGCGTTCCTTCAGCGCGGCGACTGCCGTCGAAAGATCCATTGGGTAGACCACGAACTGCCGGGACTCGCGGAGGAGCCTCGTCAAATCGCCCTGTTCCCCCACGTACCCGACAGGGTACCGGACACCCTCGAACCGTGCCAGGGCAGACGGGTCGTACATCGAGGTGAGCCCGACCATGAGGAACGATGAGAAGAGGGCTACGAAGAGCTGGAGGAGGATCGCGAGCAGGATTGTCCTCTCGTGGGCAAGGCTTCCGAGGTCCTTTTTCATGATGAGCAGGATATTCCTCGTTTTCATTCAGATCCACCCCAGGATGATCGTGGCATTGTACAGGCAATGGATGAGGGTTGCAAGGCCAAGGCCCGGGAGATACCCCTTCCGGCCCAGTACCCTGACAAAGACCGAGAGGACGAGCACGCAGGCAAAGTGGAGGAGGAACGGGTATGCAAGGGACCCGAGCGTGAGAAAGAGGATGCTCCCGAAGATGCTCTCGGTGATCTGGGCCAGCGTGACGAAGAGGAGGAGCTTTTCGGCAAAGAGGAACCCTGCAGCGGTCGCAAGGGACCCGAGTGCGACGAACGTCCACGATACCCCGGACCCTCCCTCGAGGATGAATGTCGCAATGCCGACCGATTTTGCAACCTCCTCGACGCAGGCTGCAGTCACGATGAGGATGACGAGGGAGAGCGGCATCGGGAGGTTGAAGACGAGGACGAGGAGGAGCATCTGCACCATGAAGACGAAGGGCACGAGGAGTGCGCTCACGGCGAAGACCGAGAGGTACGGGTGCCGTGCGGAGAGGGCTGCCGAGACGAATTCCCGTATGCGGGCAACGATGCCGGAGAGGGAAAAAAGCCGTTCCTCACGGAAATTCACGATCCCGACGTAAAAGAGGATTACGCTCGTCAGGAAGAACAGGGATGTCGAATAGATGTACTGGGTCACCGTGTAGGTATCTCCCTGCAGGGAGAGGACGATGAGGGTGAGAGGGGAGACGATGCTGATGACGTGGACGTTTGCAAAGATGCTGGGGAAGAAGAGGTACGAGGTCGCGACGGTCGAGAAAAAGATGGAGATGAACGAGAGCTCCTTGAAACTCCGGGAAACCATGCCTATCACGAGGGCGCTTGCCAGGAAGAAGAGGATGACGGGGACGAGGGGCAGGAGGATCGTGAGGGGTGCCCGGATGTAAAGCGCGATTCCCGTCGAGATGGCAAGCATCCCCGCAAGGTAGGGGAGGGCCTTTCCGACCACGATGGCAGCGCCGCCTGCCGGGCTCGAGAGGAGGACTTCCCCCCTCCGCTCGATCCGTTCCTGCATGATGCTCATCATGTAGAACTGCGAGGAGAAGTAGAGCGGGAAGATGAAGAGGAAGACCAGGATGATCGAGTCGAAGGGGAGCGGCGGGGAGAGCTGCGAGGGTATCCGGAAGGACCCGAACGGGCTTTCCGACCCGAGGAGATCCGAGTACCGGGCAATCTCGCCCGGCTGTTCCCGCGACTGCAGGAGACCCTGCCGGATCTCCCCGGGCGGGATCGGGATGCCGGGTTCGGGTGTCGGGACCTGTTCCACCGGCTTTTCGGGGACGGGGGGCTGTCGCGGGGTCGCCACTGCCGATATCTGCCTGCCGGACTGCGTCGCCGAGAAATCGAGTTCGCTCCTGATCTCCTGGACATCAATCCAGAGAGGATACGCCGCAAAAAGGTCCTGCTGGGCACTGAAAACGGAATCGAGGTAATGCTGGTAGTCCCTCTGCAGTGTCCGGAGGGCAGACCTCCCCCGCTCGCTGTCATGGACGTAGACGTCGGTGCCGGCGATGATGATGTCGAGGGACCCGCGGTTCGAAAAGAGGGCGGGGGCATCCCCGTAAGAGACGACGAACCGTGCATCTCCCCCGAGGATGCCGGCGACCGCCGGGTTGTCCGTCCCGAGCCGGTAGATCCCGTCCTGGATGTGGAGGCCGCGTTCGGCGGTCAGCCCGGTGGTTGCAACGAGGCAGAGCACGAGGACTATGGCAACCGGGAGGGTATTTTTCCCCATCACGCCAAAGGTCCTTTTCACCTCCCACCGGGCCATTGTTGCCACGTGGGAGAGGAATACCCGCACGTCCACGATTCTTTTCCCGTGAATGGTAGGTTCAGTACCTATAATACCTTGCAGGTCAAGGAATCTGGACAACAGGACCGGCTCTCTCATGATAACGGCAAGGGACCTCTCCAAGGTTTACGGGAAGACGACGGTACTCAGAAATATCAGCTTTGACCTTGACGAGGGCAGGATACTGGGGATCATCGGGCACAACGGTGCGGGAAAGACCACGCTCCTCAAGATACTTGCCGGCCTCATCGAGCCCTCCGGCGGGCAGCTCGCGATAAACGGGAAAAACGCCCTGAACAACCCGGATGGTATCCGGCAGGTGATCGGGTACCTCCCCGAGGAATCACGCCTCTACGAGACGATGAGGGTGAACGAGTACCTCACCTTTTTCGGCGAGATCTACGGGATGGATCGCAGCTCGATCCGGGCACGGAGCCGCGATCTCCTGGACTGGCTCGCACTCGAGGACAATGGCAAGAAGATCGGGGAGTTTTCGAAGGGCATGAAGAGAAAGGCGGCGATCGCCCGGTCACTCATCCACGACCCGTCCATTCTCATCTACGACGAGGCGACATCGGGCCTCGACCCCATGACGTCCCGCCACATCATCGACCTGCTGCGTGACCTGCGTTCCCGGAAAAAGACCATCGTGCTTTCGGCCCACAACCTCTACCAGGTCGAGGCCATCTGCGACCAGATCCTGATCCTGCGCCGGGGCGAACGCGTGGCCCTCGGAACTATCTCGGAACTGCGGGAGATGTTTGGATCCGTCTACTATACGGTCTTTTTCACCATCGGCGACCCGGAACGGATCCGGGGGATCGGCGACTTTTCACGTGACGGCGGGTACTTCCGGGTCAATGCCCCGAGTGTCGGCGAGATGAACCGAATCACGCAGGAGATCGCCTCCGCGGGAGGGGCCGTCGAGCGCGTGGAGTCGCACTACCCGAGCCTCGAGGAGATGCTGGTGAAGATCGGGGCGTAATGACCCGGCATTCTCCTGCCTGTTCTCTCTCCCCTTCCCGGTCGACCATGCAGGAAAAAGGTCGGGCTGGCGCTGGAAAACGGCATCGTCATCGCGGGAATCCTGCGCCGGGCCCGGCATCTTTCTTCCGTCCCTCCGGTTCCCGGACCGTGTCACGGACCATGATTCCGGGGACTCCGGAGAGATGACGGTTCGGAAGCACTTTCCCGCTTCCTGTACCTGTCATGATTCGGGAACCGGGGGAAAAATGATTTTTCCGGGCAGCCGGGTTACATTTCCCCGGGATGCAGGGGCTGGGAGTCATTGTTCCTCCTGCAATGTGCAGGACACACGGTGCAGGAAAGACTTCCCGAAAGCTTCGGGAATGTACCGGTTATGGAAAAACAGCATCAGGAGAGAAAGCGGGCCTGAAGGGATTTGAACCCTTGACCTACGGATTAAGAGTCCGTCGCTCTTCCGAACTAAGCTACAAGCCCGTGACCGATTGGCCCTTAAATATGGGTCCGAATGAAGTATAAATGTTTTCGTTTTCCCGCATCCCTTTGGCGGGAAATGCACGGGAATCGCTTTTTTTAGGGCATGTCCCTGTTGTAACCTTAATTATCTCTCGTAATGACATTCTTGCATGCCAAGGGCCGGTGAATCGGGAACCGGGGGGAATGTCCGGTATGCAGTCCTCGGGTGCGGGACCACGGGGTACCATGTCGCGTTGGAACTGGCTGCACGGAAAGAGAGCGTCCTTGTCTGCGACATCGACGAGTCGCGGGTGCGGGAACTGCGCGAACAGAAATTCGACGCGGTCCGGAGGGACATCTCGGATCCCGGTTTCCTTGCGGGTCTTCCCTCTTTCGATGTGGCGTTCGTCCTCTCCGGGAACAACCAGGTGAACACCACTGCAGTCAGGACACTCCGCCAGGCCCTCCCCGGAACCCACATCATCGCCCGTGCAACAGACCCCCTCGGTGCCGGCCAGCTCGGGTCTGCGGGAGCCGACCTCGTCCTCTACCCCCAGCAGGTGGTCGCAAGGGCCGCCATTCACCAGGCCGACAAGGCCCATGCCGGCGGCCTCGCCCGGAAACTGCACTCCCTCCTCGCCGGGTGGGAGGGGACGCTCGCAATCGTCACCCACAACAACCCTGACCCGGATGCCATCGGGAGCGCCATGGCACTCGCCGCGATTGCGAAGAGTGCCAACCCCCAGAAACTTAAGTGCCGGATCTTTTACGATGGGATCATCGGGCACCAGGAGAACCGGACGATGGTCAACCTCCTGGACATCAGGATGGAAAAGCTCGACCCGGAGGCAATACAGGACTGCTCCTACATCGCCCTCGTGGACAGCCCGGGCCCGGGGATGAACAACTCCCTCTCGCCACGGACACGCGTCTCCATCATCATCGACCACCACAAGGACGGGCACGGTCAGGATAGTGCGGCTTTTTCCGATATCCGCCCGGGAATGGGTGCAACGGCAAGCATCATCTCCCAGTACCTCCAGGAACTGGACATCCCGGTCGACAAGAACGTCGCGACCGGTCTCTTCTACGGGATCCGGTCCGACACCCGGGAATTCCGGAGGAACGTGACGCCCCAGGACCTCGCGAACGCTGCGTTTCTCCTCCCCTTAACGGACGGGGACATCCTCGACCAGATCATGTCCCCTTCGCTCTCCCAGGAAACGCTCGACGTTCTCGGGAATGCAATCAAGAACCGGCACATCCAGAGCGGGTACCTCTTCTCGAACGTCGGTTACGTGCACAACCGCGACTCCCTGCCCCAGGCAGCGGACCTCCTGATCTCGCTCGAGGGTGTCAACACGGCCCTCGTCTACGGGATCACGGATGACGCAATCGTTATTTCAGCCCGGAACAGGGATATCAGGCTCCACATCGGAAACGTCCTCGAGGAGGCATTCGGCGACATCGGCGATGCAGGGGGCCACCCGAACATGGCAGCCGCCACCATCCCGCTCTCCTACTTCCGGCGCGTCAGGAACAAGGAGGGACTCCTTGCACTCGTCATGGACCCGCTCATCAGGAGGTTCATGGGCCTCGTCGGGCTCGAAGCAGAGGAGGGCCATGAAGTTTGAGGAGTGGGAGCCCGTCTACAGGGAGATCGTCGAGTACTTCGGGTTCGACCGGAAAGAAGACGAACGGGCTGCCGAGATCCTCGCCGGTCTCCTCGACCGTGATGACCTCCCGCTCCTCGCCCGGTTAATCGCGGGGAAGGATGTCTGCGTCTGCGGAAACGCCCCTGCCCTTTCGCGCGAGATCTCCCTCGTCACCGGGTGCGTTCTTGCCGCTGACGCTGCAGCCCTCGTCCTTTATGCCCATGGCATCCGGCCGGATGCGATCTTTACCGACCTCGACGGTGCCCAGGATGAGTTCATCGACATGAACAGGGAAGGCACGATCATTGTCGTGCATGCCCACGGCGACAACATCCCGCTCCTTCGCTCCTGGGTCCCCCGGTTCCCCGGGCCCGTTGTCGGGACGACCCAGAGCCGCCCCCTGCCCCGCGTCCACAATTTCGGGGGATTCACCGACGGGGACCGTGCAGTCTTTGCGGCGCAGGCCCTCGGCGCCTCGGGCATCACGCTGCGCGGGTTTGACCTCGACGACACCCGCGTCGACCGGATGAAGAGGGCAAAACTCGCATGGGCCCGGCGCCTCCTCCGGCAGATCCTTCCATGAAGAAGAAGACGGCATTCATCCTCGACGGGTACGTGGACGAACCGGCATGCCTCGGCGTCCCGCCCTTCATCTCCCCGTCGATCCGGACGCTTGCGGGCGTGCTCACCGAACGGGAATTCGAGACCGGGTACCTGACGATCGACCAGGTGAGGCAGGACCCGGCGACACTCCGGGTGCTCAACGAGAGTTCCCTCGTCGTCATGGTTGCAGGCGTGACCGTCCCGGGTAAGTACATGGGCGGCACACCCGCGACCCTTACCGAGATCCACCAGATCGGAGCTGCACTCTCCTTGCCCGAAAAGGTGCTCGCGGGGCCGATAGCCTTCGGGTACTCGCCGGGCGGCGGCAGGAAGGCAGAGAAAGGGGCAGTCCCGGGGTTCGATGCAGTCCTTTCGGGATCCCCTGCATCCGCGCTGGACAGGTACCTCTCCGGCAAAGAGCCGTCCGGATCATTCGATTACAAAAGGGAAGACCCCTGGAGCGTTTCGGGTGCCGGGATCATCAGGAAACACCCCCGGTTTCCCCTTGTGATGTGCGAGCTCGAGACCGCCCGGGGATGCACGCGGTTCCACTCGGGCGGGTGCTCGTTCTGCACGGAACCCTTCTACGGCCCCCCCGTCTTCCGGACGGTCGACGCGATAGCCCGCGAGGTGGATGCCCTCTCACGCGCCGGGGCGAGGCACTTCCGGCTCGGTCGGCAGCCTGACCTCCTCGTGTACGGTGCATCGCCGGCCTCCGAGTTCCCGTCTCCGGTCCCCGAAAAGATCGAAGAGCTCTTCTCGTGCGTGCGCAGGGCAGCTCCCACCCTCGCGACCCTCCATATCGATAACGTCAACCCGGGCACGATCGCCCGCCACCCGGACGAGAGCCGTGCTGCGCTCGATGCAATCGTTTCCTGCCACACCCCCGGGGACGTTGCTGCATTCGGCATGGAGACCGCGGACCCTGTCGTCATCGAGCGCAACAACCTCAAGGCACAGCCCGACGAGGTCTTTCTCGCGATCCGCATCGTGAACGAGGCCGGTGGGCACAGGGAAGAGGGCATTCCCCACCTGCTTCCCGGTCTCAACTTCGTTGCCGGGCTCGCGGGGGAGACTGCACGGACATACAGTGAGAACCTCCGGTTCCTCGACCGCGTCCTTGCCTCCGGTCTGCTGGTGCGGAGGGTCAACATCAGGCAGCTGATGCCGTTTGAGGGGACACGGGCGTATACCGAGAACACGCTCGGTGCGCACAAATCGCTCTTTGCCTCCTTCAAGGCCCGCGTCCGTGAAAAGTTCGACCTCCCGATGCTGCAGCGCGTCTTTCCCGTCGGAACGATCCTCCGGAACCTTGTCATCGAGGAAGAGGGCATACCTTCGTTTGGCCGCCAGATGGGGTCGTACCCCATCCTCGCCGGCATACCCCTCCGGCTGCCGCTTCTCACCGTCCTCGACGCCGTGGTGGTCGACCACGGGATGCGATCCGTCACGGCCCTTCCCGTCCCCATCGCTATCAACACCCTGCCCGCCCGGGCACTCTCCTGGATACCGGGGGTCGGAAAACAGCGTGCTGCCCGGATAGCAGGGGCAAGGCCCTTCCGCGACATCGGGGAGCTGAGGGCCGTTGCCGGGCCGCTCCCCCTCGACCACCTCTTCTCGTTCTCCTAGATCTCGCGCAACTCGATGACCTTGAGGATATCGGTCTTTGTCACGATGCCGACCAGCTGGTCATCGACGGTGACGGGGATGCGCCCGATGTTCTTTGCGGACATCGTGCGCAGGGCATCGATAACCGGTGCCGACGGCGGAAGCGTGATGATGTCCCTCGTCATGACGTCCCGGACCTGCATTGCCTCGCGGTCAATGGGGCTGACCCTGTGGAGGTCGGCAAGGGTGACCATACCTGCGAGGTGGCCCCTCTCGACCACGGGAAAGCCCAGGTGCTTTGTTGCATACATGAGGTCGATGACCTCCCGGACAGGTGTCTGGGGGGAGACCGTCATTACCGGGCTTGACATGATATCGCCCACGGTAACGTCCTTGAGGAGAAACGTGTACCGGATTGCGGCCGATTCCTGCGTTGCACCGATGTAGATGAAAAACGCGATCAGGATCAGGATGGGAGAAAAGAGCAGGACCCCCACGATCCCGAAGATGACCGCAAACGCCTTTCCCACGTCCGCTGCAATCCTCGTCGCGTCGGGAAGGGGCATCCGTGTCGCGAGGTATGCCCGGAGCACGCGCCCGCCGTCCATCGGGAATGCAGGCAGGAGGTTGAACGCGAACAGGAACACGTTCAGCAGCCCCAGGTACGAGAACGCAAAGACCAGCAGGCCGGAGAGGGGTCCGGCGAAACCCGCAAGGGTAACGGCATACATGAGGGCGATGAAAAGGAGACCGGTGGCGAGGCTCGTCAGGGGACCGACGAGTGCCATCGGGAGCTCGACGCGGGGATCGGGAGCGCTGTCCTCCATGGAAGAGACTCCGCCAAAGACGAGGAGAGTGATGCTGTGGATGGGAACTCCCTTCCTCTTTGCAACGATGCAGTGCGCGATCTCGTGGAGAAGGACACCGGCAAAGAGCCCGAGTGCAACGAAAGCGCCGAGGATGTACGGGTTTAATCCCGGAAGGAGGTACGTCGTGTCGATCGGGACGCCGAACGTATTCGAGAGCAGGTCGACGGTAAGGAGGATCTGGGTGCCGATTATCCATGCAAATACAGGGATGATGATCAGAAATGTCCAGTGGATCAGGATGGGAATGCCAAAAATGGAACCTATTTTGAAAGACCCGTTCATTAAAGGAGTATCTTTTTAACTATCATGGTATATATCTTCCATGATTAGGATGAGAACCCAGATTACGGAGTTGTTTGGACTGAATATTTACACTGAAAAGAGTGTCTTCGTGGGTGAAGTGGAAGACGTCATCCTCGATATCGAGGGCAAGAAGATGGAATCCCTTGTCGTGGGCAAGCTCAACCAGGATCTCGTGGACATCAAGAATTACAAGGGTCTCAAGATTCCCTTCCGCATCATCAGGAGTATCGGGGACATCGTGATCATCCGCCACCTCCCCGGTGCATTCAAGACGGGTGCCCCGGCGGAGAATCCCCGGTAGAAGCACCGGGCATGGCTCTTTTCCCGCCGGACCAGACACGCTTTCTCCCCCCTTTTTATGCGACACCGTGAACTCTACAGCAACCTCGTGGCACTCCCGCCGCTTTTCATCAGGCTGGACGGCCGGAGTTTCCACCGGTTCGCAGAGTCCTGGGCGCTGGAGCGCCCCTTCGACGAGAGGTTTGCCAACGCAATGGCACGCGTCGGGGAACGGCTCATCACTGAAAGCGGTCTTTCCCCCGACCTTGCCTTCACGTTCTCCGACGAGATCAACCTCTACTTCTCGCGGCTCCCCTTCAACGGGCGGGTGGAAAAGCTCGATTCCGTGACTGCCTCATTCGCGGCGAGTGCCCTCACGATTGCAATGGAGAGCACCGAACCCGTCTCTTTCGATGCCCGGATCATCCATGTCACACCCGAGGTTGCCCCCGAGTACCTGATCCACAGGCAGGGCGAGGCATGGAGGAACCACATGAACGCGTACTGCCAGTACATCCTTGTCCGGGAAGGTATGACCAGGAAGGAGGCAGCGGCCTTCCTGAAGGGCAGGCCGGCCCGCGAAATGCACGAGGTTGCTTTCTCCCGCGGTGTCAACCTCGCAGAGACCCCGGCCTGGCAGCGGAGGGGCATCCTTGTCAGGAAGCGGGAGAGAAAAGTGAAAGGTTTCAACCCCCGTGCCGGGAAGGTCGAGGAGAGCTACCGGAGCGAGGTCGTCACGGATCGGAACCTGCCCGTCTTTGCCTCGCCGGAGGGCCGTGCCCTCCTCTCCTCAATCCTGCGCAGCCCGTGAAAGGGAGAGGGTCATGCTGACCCCCTCGACGTCCCAGTCCCGCACAAGGTCAGCATCCTTTCCTGCCGGGGACTGGTCGCATGAAAAATCCAGGGAGACGGCCCGGATCTCGTCCATGATCCCCTTTTTCCATGTCTCTGCGACCATCCTGCAGATCCTTTCGTCGGGGATGCGGGCCGTTGCGCGGACGAAATCCTCGACCCGGAGGTCCAGCTGCCGCCGCATCTCCTGGAACCTCCGGATGATCTCGCGTGCATACCCCTCGGCCTCGAGGTCGGGGGAAAGCGTGGTGTCGACGTACACTGTCCCGCCCTGCATCGGTGCGGAACAGATCCCTTCCGGCAGTTGCTCGACAAACGTGACCTGCCCGGGTGTAACCTCGTACCTCGCGTTCCCGTCGGAGAGGACAAAGACTCCCCCGGATTCGAGGGCTGCCTTCATGGCGTTTCCATCCGCTGCGAGGATGAGCTCGCGCACACGCGGTGCGTTCTTCCCGAACGCGGGACCGAGTGCTTTCATGACCGGCTCGGCCTTCCACCCGATGCGGTCCCAGTGATCAAGGACTGCGCGGACTTCCCGGGCGTTTGCCCTTTCCCGGCAGATGGGGGCAAGTGTCCCGATGGCACCGGCGATACCGGGACTGTCCGTAACGACGACGCATTCCTTCACCGGCCAGCGGAGTTTCCGTTTCCCTGCCTGCCGTGCATTCGCCTGTGCCTCGTCAAAGGACCGGACAGCCTCCATCATCTCCTCGAGCTGCCGGTCGACGAGTGCGGGGTCTCCTTTCTGCCACGGGAGCATGTGGACGCTCTGCGGGTCCTTTTCGAGTTTCATGTTCCGGTACATCGCCTCGGTGACGTGGGGGACGAAGGGTGCTGCAAGGGCGAGGAGGACCCGCATTACGTAGTACATCGTCTCGTATGCAGCGGTCTTTTCCGGTGATTCGCCCTCGAGCCACATCCTCTCGCGGACAAGCTGGACGTACCACCGCGAGAGGTCCTCGAGCACGAACTGAACGAGGGCACGCGATGCCCGGTGGAGGTTGCACGAGGAGATATCCCCGGTCACCTGGGCTGCAAGGTTGTTGACACGCGAGACGATCCACCGGTCCACGGGTTCCAGGGAAGAGAAGTTCTCCCTCACGTACGTCCCTTCCCACATCCCGCCCCGTGACGAAGGTTCGAACCGGTCAAGGATCATGTAGGGGAGGGGGAACCGGTACACGTTCCAGAGGATGTTGATGGCCCGTGCGGTGTTCCTGACACCCTCCCAGTTGAACCGGAGGTCGTCCCACGGCGCATTCTGCGACAGGACGTAGAGGCGCAGGACATCTGCCCCCTGCGTCCTGATGACCTCCTCGGGTGTGACGACGTTGCCGAGGCTCTTGCTCATCTTCCGCCCCTCTGCATCGAGCGCAAACCCGTGCATGAGGACGCTCCTGTAGGGGGCCTTCCCGAACGCGATCACGCTCGCCCCGAGCTGGCTGTAGAACCAGCCCCGTGTCTGGTCCTGCCCCTCCGTGATGAAATCTGCCGGCCACAGGCGCTCGAAATCGTCCTTCCTGCCCGGGAACCCGAGGGTCGCCCACGAGGCAACGGCCGAGTCGAACCAGACATCGAAGATGTCTTCCACGCGGCGCATCACCCCGCCGCAGGCACACGGGATCTCGACCTGGTCGACCCACGGGCGGTGCGGATCGGTGACCGTTGTCCCGCTTGCCTCTTCGAGTTCCCGGAACGTCCCGATGACCCGGTACGTCCCGCACGATCCGCATGTCCATATCGGTATCGGGATGCCCCAGTACCTCTGGCGCGAGATGCACCAGTCGCGGGCCTCCTTGATCCAGTCGTGGAAACGTGCGCTCCCGGCCCAGTCGGGGTACCATGTCACCTTCGCGACCTCTTCGAGCATCCGGTCCCGCATCTGGGATGCTTTGAGGAACCACTGCTCCGTTGCCCTGAAGATGATGGGGGTCTTGCAGCGCCAGCAGTGCCCGTAACGGTGGACAACGCTCTCCTGAGCGAGCAGGTGGGAACCGAGATCTGCCATGACCACGGGGTCCGCTTCCTTGACAAAGAGGTTTGCATACTTCCCTCCCTGCCCGGTGAACCGGCCGTGGATGTCAACCGGGCAGAGGATCTCGAGTCCCTCGCGGCACCCGAGCACGTAGTCGTCCCACCCGTGGCCGGGTGCGATGTGCACGATACCGGTGTTTTCCGGCGCAACGAAGTCGGCGGGGACGACACGGTGCCGGATCTGTCTCTGGGCCGGGACCTGGTCCCTGAGGGGAGACGTATACGAGAGAGCCTGCATGTCCGTTCCCGGGCATGTCGAAAGGACTGTGTAGTCCTGGTACCTCCCTTTCTTCAGGACGTTTTCGATGAGTTCCCTGGCCATCCAGAGGATCTCCTTCCTGCCACCCTTCGTGGCTTCGACCCGGGCATAGGTAAAGTCCGGGTTGACCGCCACTGCAACGTTGGCAGGAAGCGTCCAGGGGGTCGTCGTCCATATCACGATGTACTCGTTCTCCCTGCCCTCGACCGGGAACTTGACGAAGATGGAGGGGTCCGTCTCGTCCCAGTACTCGACCTCGGCATCGGCAATCGCAGTGGCACACCGGGGACACCAGTTGACAACGCGGAAACCACGCTCGAGCATCCCTTCCTCGTCCGCCCTCCGGAGGGTCCACCACGCCGCCTCGATGTAGCCGGGGTGCATCGTCTGGTACGGGTCATCGAAGTCGAGCCATGCCCCGAGCCGGAGGAACTGCCTGCTCATGACGTCCTTGTTGGTTGCGGCAAATTCCCTGCAATGCTCGATGAACTTCCCGATCCCGAAGCGCTCGATGTCCTTCTTCGAGGAGAAACCGAGTTTCTGCTCGACCCTCACCTCGATGGGCAGCCCGTGCATGTCGTAGCCTGCCCGCGCAATCACGTTCCTGCCGCACATCCGGTGGTACCGGAGGATGCAGTCCTTGATGATCTTGTTCCAGGCCGTCCCCAGGTGGATGTGCCCGGTCGTGTAGGGGGGGCCGTCGACGAAGAAAAAGTCTTCGCCGCCTTTGCGCATCTCTTCGACCCGTCTGAATATGTTTTCCTCCGTCCAGAAGGCCTGGACGGCCTCCTCGATCTCGCCTGCCTGGTAACTGCTCTTTTCCTCCTTCATGGATCAGACCCCCAAAAAACCCGGCTGCACCCCGGGAACAGGACGCGTCCCGGGATGGTGTCCCTTCCCCCGGTGTACCACGCGGGGTGACGGGCAGGAAGTAACTCGCAAAATACATCGGTTTTCCCGCGGGTAACAGCCGGCATCACGGGCCGGGGACCCGCGGGGATTGACAGTGCACGTCCTTTCAGGGAATAAAACGATCTGTCATGGAATTATTCCACCACGAAGATATACATGGGACAGCAGTCTATAAAAAGCCCCTCGTTTCTTTTGGGTTGTGCGACCGGGCCGCAGCCCACCGGAAAGACCATTAATGCCGCCCGGACGAAAATCTCCTCTATGGATAGCACAGGGGACAGGCAGGATCCGGGCCTCACCGGCCATGGGTGTATCGTCGGCGGAGAAGAGCGTTTCACGGGGGATATCAGGACCGTCCGGTTTCCTTTCACGGGAGAACCTTTCGCATGCGTGCACCAGGCACGCGAAAAGGATCTCGACGATGCCGTTGCATCGGCAGCCCGTGGTTTTTCCGCGACCCGCGAGCTTTCCGGTGCGGAGAGGTACCGCATCCTCATGGCCCTCTCCGATTTGGTCCGGAAGGAATCGGAAAACCTTGCCCGGGTGCTCGTCATGGAAGGGGGAAAGACGATCACCTTTGCCCGGTCAGAGGTCCAGCGCGCCATCGAGACGCTGCGTGTATCTGCAGAAGAGGCAAAGCGGCTTGGCGGCGAGGTGATTCCCCTCGACTGGACACCCGGCAACGAGAAGAGGTTTGGGATAACGCGGCGCATGCCTCTCGGCGTCGTGGTGGGGATTGTCCCGTTCAACTTCCCCCTCAACCTCGCCTGCCACAAGATTGGGCCGGCTGTCGCTTCCGGAAATGCAGTCGTCCTCAAACCGGCAACGGCAACACCGGTCTCCGCTCTCATGCTGGGAAAAATGCTCCTTTCTGCCGGGTTTCCCGCCCCTGCCCTCAGTGTCGTCCCCTGCCCAGGCGGGCGTGCGGAGAGGCTTGTTCAGGACGACCGCGTGTCATTCATCTCGTTCACGGGGAGCGCTGAGGTCGGGTGGGCTCTCCGTCTGAAGGCAGGGAGAAAGAGGGTCTCGCTCGAGCTCGGGGGGAGTGCGCCGGTCATCGTCCACGAAGACGCAGACATCGCGTTTGCCGCATCCCGGATCGTGCAGGGCGGGTTTTCAAACGCCGGGCAGGTCTGTATCTCCGTCCAGAGAGTCCTTGTCCACGAGGCGGTACACGACCAGGTATGCCGCGAAGTATGCCGGGGTGCAAAACGGCTGGTCACCGGTGACCCGCGGCGCGGGGAGACCACCGTCGGGCCCATGATCAGCAGGGAAGCAGTTGAAAAAGCCCTCGGGATGGTCCGGGAAGCACAGGCACAGGGTGCACAAGTCGTGACCGGAGGGCGTGCCGACGGGACGCTGATGTACCCGACGGTCGTTTCCGGGGTGACACCCGGAATGAGACTCTTCCGGGAAGAGGTTTTTGCCCCGGTCGTTGCCATCTGCTCCTACCGCGACTTTTCCGAGGCTCTCTCCCTTGCCAACGCCACTCCTTACGGGTTACAGATGGGACTCTTTACCCGTGACATCAACCGGATACTCGAAGCTTTTGCGGAGGGAGAGTTCGGGGGTGTCATGGTCAATGACGTCCCGACGTTCCGGGTCGACCACATGCCGTACGGGGGGGAGAAGGCATCGGGACTCGGGAGGGAAGGTCCCCGGTACGCCATCGAAGAGATGACGGTGCTCCGTCTGCTCTCTTTCAACCCGGAGGGGGGTTCCCGGTGACCGGCCCTGCCCGGCCCGTCCAGATCGCCGTGATCGGGGCAGGTGACTGCAGCAGGGAGGAAGAGAGAGCCGCCGGGGAGATCGGGAGAACCCTTGCAGAAAACGGGGCCATCCTCATCTCGGGCGGCATGTCGGGGGTGATGGAGGCGTCCTGCCGCGGTGCTGCATCGTCCGGCGGGATCGCGGTCGGGATTCTCCCGGGCACGGGGGACGGAAACCCTTACCTCTCCGTCCGGATCAGGACGGGGATGTCCCACGCACGGAACTACCTCGTGGTCGAGAGTGCGGATGCCGTTATCGCTGTCGGCGGGGGATACGGGACCCTGTCAGAGATAGCCTTCGCACTGAAGGCAGGAAAACCGGTCTATGGGTACCGCACGTGGGATATCCCGGGGGTCTGTGCCTGCCCGACCCCGCAGGATGCCTGTTTTAAGGCACTCTCCGCCGCTCACCGGTGATTTCCGTCCTGTATCCCCCCATCTTTTCGAGGGCCGTGCGAAATTCCGGGGACGAGACTGCATCCACGAGTGCCTGCACCCTCCGGTCGTCCAGTGCAGAGACCGGGATGGCAAGTTCGTACCTCTCGCTTGCCACCGGGACAAAGGAGAGCCCGAACGCCCGTGCGGCAGAAGCAACGCCCATCCCTGCCTCGGCCTCGCCGCTCCGGACCGCGAGGGCAACGGCCGTGTGGGTCGGGACCTCCCGGTCATACCCGGGAATGTCCCGCGGCGAAATCCCCCTCCTGTGCAGCTCGTGGTCAAGGAGCATCCGTGTGCCCGAGCCCTTCTGCCGGTTGATGAATCTTTTCCCGGGCAGGTCATCGAGCGAGAGCCCGGTTTTCGACATGATACCCTGCTCCCTGCCGGCGACGCAGACCAGTTCGATTCCGGTTCCCGGCAGGTACTTCGCGATGAACGGCACGTTGTAGTCGCCGTTTTCGGCGAGGAGGTGCATGGGCGCCGCATGGCAGTCACCCTTGCGAAGGGCAAGGAGCCCGCCCATGCTCCCGGCATGGGCCGAGAAGAGCCCGGTTCCCCTTGCGTTCAGGATGTCCGCGAGCACATCGAGGGCAGGGTCGTGGCTGCCCGTGACGACAATCGCAGACGCCGCCCTGTCCATGCCCTCCGAAAGCCGGACCCGTACCTGTTCACCCGCGGAAAACCCTTCAACCGATGCGGGGATGCAGATGTACCCGTTCGACCGGACGGCACTCATCTGTACCCCCGATCCCCGGGAGAGGGGTGTTGCAACCCACTGCCCGCCGACGTTCCCGCAGGATACGAGCACGAACTCGTCCACTCCTGCCTCGGAGTGGAGAGTCGCTGTCAGGCGGGCATCGATCTCCGCACAGCCATAGACCGGTATGCCCGATACGGAGAGGAGATAACTGACGAGTTCGCGGAGCACCGTGAGGGCCGAGAGCGGGTAGCCGGGCATCCCGATGACGGGAATTTTTCCCACGGCACCGATGATGACGGGTTTTCCCGGCTTGATGGCAACGCCATGGACAACGACCCTGCCCACGTCCGCGAGGACGTCCGCCGTGTAATCCCTTGTCCCCGCAGATGAACCGGCCGAGACGATGACGAGATCGTTCTCCCGGGCGGCCGAGAGGATCGCCTCGCGTATGAGAGGGGGGTCATCCCTCACCGGAGGATACCGCGTGCATTCGCCGCCATGACCTGCCAGCCATGCTTCCGCGAGGCGGGTATTGCTCTCGACCACCTGGCCCCTGCCCGGTCTCGTCCCCGGGGGAACAAGTTCGCTTCCGGTCGGGATGAGCCCCGCACGGAAGTACCGGACCGGGACTTCCGTGATCCCGTACGTCGCGAGGGCCCCGATGTCCTGGGGACGTATGCGGTGACCGGATGGGAGTATCATCTCGGACTCGGCGATGTCTTCGCCGGGAGGCCGGACGTGCTGCCAGGGACTTGCGGGTCTCCGGATCAGGAATGCATCACCCTCCTTCCAGACCTCCTCGATCATGATGACCGCATCGTACCCGGGAGGAACGACGTTTCCCGTGTTGACCAAAACGGCATCCTTCAGGATGACCGGGGACTGCTCCGATGCCCCGGACGTGTCGGCGCTCCGGACGGCAATCCCGTCCATTGCGGCAATGTGTTCCCCGGGAACGGAGTACGGGGCAAAGAGGGCCCGTGCCGTGACCCGCCCGCATGCCTCCATGAGGGGCACGGACTTCTCCCTGCAGGGCACAGGCGTCCCTGCAAGGGCTTCCTTTGCTTCCTGGAGCGAAACAACCGAGAGGTACCTCTTCACCACAGCAGCACCCCGACGGTCGTCCCGGCCTCGAGCCCCTCGCTCCCTGCCGGGACACGGACCATCCCGTCGGACTCCGCGAGCGTGTTGAGGAGCCCTGACTTCCCGAAGAGGGGGACTGCCCGCCCGCCTTCGAGCCGCACCCGGACGTAGTCTTCCCTGCCCCGGGCAGACGGGATGTTCTCTGCAAGGACTGCGAGGACCGTGTTTTCGACGCGCGATGTTTCTCCGGACAGTGCCGCGAGGAGGGGGCGTGCGACCCTGTCGAGAACGACGAGTGCGGAGGCCGGGTGACCGGGGAGCCCGATAACCGGTTTTTCCCCGCACCTGCCGATGATGGTCGGTTTTCCCGGCGAGATGGCAATACCGTGGACGAGGACCTGGCCCAGTTCGCCGATGAGGTCAGCCGTGAGGTCGCGCTCGTCCTTGGAGCTGCCTCCCGAGAGGAAGACCGCATCGTTTTCGGCAAGGGCCCTCCGGAGTGCCAGGGCAAGCGCTTCCCGATCGTCCGGGACGATACCATAGGTCTTTTCCCGGCAACCGCACCTCCGGAGGTACGCTGCTATCATCGGCCCGTTGCTGTCCCTCACCTTTCCCTCTCCCGGGACGTCATGGACACTGACGAGCTCGTTTCCCGTGGATATCACGCCGACGCGGGGCATCCGGAAGACGGGGACGGTCGGGCAGCCGATGGCTGCAAGGACCCCGCAGTCTGCAGGCCGGAGCCTCCGACCGGCACGCAGCGCGGGCCTGTCCCGAGAGAAGTCCTCTCCCCTGCGGACGATGTTCTCCCCGATTCCCACCGGTCTTTTGACGAGGACCTGGTCCCCGATGACCTCGCAGTCCTCGACCATCACGACGGCATCGGCACCGGGGGGAACGGCTCCGCCGGTCGGGACGTACACGCAATGGCCCTCCCTGACTTCGGATTTCGCCCCTTCCCCCATCCTGACGGTGGCAAGGAGCGTCAGAAAGGAGGGGACCGACTCCCCGGCACCGGTCGTATCCGATGCGACGACGGCATAGCCGTCGACAACGGAGCGATCGAAACCCGGGATATCGAGGTCAGGGTATACATCCCGGGCGAGCACCCTGCCGACCGCTTCTTCGAGAGGCACATCCTCCGGGGAAAGGGGGCGTGCGATACGTGCCGCGATGCCGATTGCCTCCCCCACCGGAACCGTTTTCAGAAAAAGGCTCATTTAAAGCAGCCCAGCTGGCATGCCCGTATCTTGATGCCATGCGCATTGCAGTACCGGGCTATGTCCATCTTCGGGATGCCATACTTCTCCGATAGTGCAAATGCCTGGGGACACTTGATCTCCCTCTCGATTCCTTCGGCTTCGAAAGCCTTCCGTACTTTTTCTTCGTCCATCATTCCATATATGGGACAGGCGGGGTATAAAAAAAATTGACATTTGCCCTGATGTTAAGCTAATCATCCTAACTCCGGTCCGGAGCGCGGTTCCCGGGCAGGGCAGGCAGGATCAAGGAACCCTTCATACTCCGGATGGGTTCCGGCCTTCACACGCGAGAAAACAAAAGAAAAAAATGCGGACAGGCCCCGGAACGGAGCCGTGCCCGCCGGTTCCTTTACTCCTTCCTCCGCACGGCGAGGAGACCGGCCGTACCGACAGCGACGAGGACAAGGATGGTCAAGAGGGGTGACTTCGTGGGAGTCGGCGTGGGGGCAGGGTTGAGAGTTGCGTAAAGATCGACGGTCTCACCCTTCCCGGGATACCGGTCGATCATTCCCGTGTATGGCTGGTACCCCGGCATCGTCACGGTGTACGTCTTAAACGGTGTTGCAGTCGTGTAGACCTGGACCGTCAGGATGCCATTTGTGATGGTTCCCTGGGGAGTGTTGTCGAACGACACGGATGCACCATCGACATTGCAGTGGACTGCAAACCACCCGATGTCCCCGCCGATGAGCGGGGGCTGGGTCGGCTGCGTGGGATTCAGGGTCGCGTACAGGTCAAAAGTCTCCCCTTTGCCGGGAACGCCGGGGATGGAATCGCTGAAGGTCGTGTAACCCTCTTTCCGGACGGAATACGTCTTGTAGGGTGTCCCGGTGGTATAGACCGGGACATTCAGGACGTTGCCCTGGATGTCTCCCTTGTATTCGCCATCAAAGTAGACGCTTGCACCGTCCACGTTGCAGTGAACGGCATACCATGCCTGGTCTCCCCCGATAAGGGGCTCTGCACCGGCGGGGAGGACTGCAAGGAAGAACCCTGCGACAAGAACGCCCATGAGAATGCGGAATGATACTTTCATTTGAATCACTTTGAATCCGGTTGCCTTTCCCTATGAGATTTATTCGTTTAAAAGGGATTCGGAAAGGTAGTGAAGGAAAGGACAGTTTTCCCGCAGGAGACGCGGTACCTGTCCGGAAAAAGGGAGAGGAAAAACGGGGAGGTTATGTCACTGTGATGTAACCCGTTTTTTCCACTTTGTGGGTAACCGGTATTTTATCGGGACCCATCGTCCAGACTGTGAGAGTGACGTTATACGTCCCGGGTTTCCGGTACGTGTGGGTGGCATTCTGCTGCGTCGCCATGAAGCCATCGCCGAAACTGTATTTCCAGAGGATCGGTTTTACCGTGGACATGCCGGTAAAAGAGACCTTCAGCGGGGCTTTCCCGGACAGGGGGGTTCCCGTGAAATCGATTTCTGCTTCGGGTTCCGTTTTCTTCTCTACCGTGATGAAGGCGGGACGGATAGTCGTTGCATTCACCATTTTCCTGCCGTCCATCTTCCAGATTGTGAGGCTGACCGTGTAATTGCCGGGACGGTTATACGTATGGACCGGGTTTTTACTCATGGACATGAAACCGTCCCCGAACCGGTACAGGTAACGGGTCGGGTTCCCCGTTGAATGGTCGGTAAACTGAACGGTCAATGGAGATACGCCCACGGAAGGACTGGCATCGAAATCCTCACGGAATGATGGTGACGGGTCTATCTCATAGGATGACACAGGTGCAAGGAGCGGGTACCGATCCGTGTTGTTCACTCTCACGGGATACGGTGTGGTCCCCACGCCATTTCCATCCGTGTCCGTCCCCGCATACCAGTTCCAGTAGTTCCCGAGATACCCCTTAAACGTCTTTCCCCCATAATTGTAGAACACCGGGTCTTCAGTGTTGAACGTGTTGTCCTTAAAAGGCGTTCCTGTTTCAGGTACCAGGGGAGCAGTAAGGTTTCCAGAGGAGGGAAGCCCCCATGCAAGAGGTGTGCCGGGGGAATCAGGCATAAACCACCCGGGCGGATGGAAAATTCCGGTAATGGCGGGAGGTTCTTCGACTGACCTGAAATTGTTCAGGTA
>ERZ795052.320-NODE-320-length-73304-cov-10.156780_pt1 | contig 73304 bp, 63 predicted proteins | sample MGYA00375136_ERZ795052 | MGnify/ENA primary metagenome ERZ795052 (study PRJEB30181, sample SAMN05720156) | activated sludge metagenome | isolation source: Anaerobic digester | place: Japan | collected 2015-05-26 ...
CCGGAACGTCCTCTTTACGGGCATATTTGTGAATATTCTCGATGTGGTGTATCGCTCCGCCGACAGCGTCAAGAAGAGCAGTACATCCACGCGGGAAATATTCTTTGTCGGTCATCTTGGGGACTTCCCCAAGATCTATTCTGTCATGAAGGACTTCGCTCTCATTATCGAAAATAACCGTAGAAACATAGCATTTTCCGTCAAGCTTTTTCTGCTTTTCGATCATTGAATTGAAGCCTCCGATAGTATCGCTTTCAAGTCCTGCCATTGAACCTGAACGATCGAGTATAAGCACGAGTTCTGTAATATTGTTTTTCATAATGATTCCTCCTTGAAAATGGTGATCTGTTTTCTTCTGTGATTATATGATACCATATTTCAAGAGGTAAGTGGTCGCTTTCAAAGCGACATTTTATGAACCTATCAGAACCTGATCAAACTGGAACAGAGCTTCATTTATCTCATTGATGTTATAATTACCGCTCTCAATAAAATACCGGACAATAATATCAAATTTACTTGAATTTGACAGCCCGAAGCCTGCCTTTAAAAGCAGCTCTTTTGTTTCTTCAATATCCAGTTCAAGGGCGATAGCGAATGCAACAGCAGTGACCTTTTTGGGGTGATAATCCTTGTCTGAGCGTATTTTAGAGAACAGCTTCCGGTCGATATTCGCCTTTTTATAGCAATCCACATCTTTCATTCCTTTTTCGTCTATCTTTCTGAGAAGCATTTCAGTAAAGCTCTCATCTATCATTTTCAGCTTTTCTTCCAGACTTTCAGAGCTGGCAGCTTCGAGAACATGAAAATCTGAATGAGCTGTTCTTCTATTTTTAGAGGCTTTCTTTTTGAATGGACGAAGGACGTCATTTAAATCTCCGGGAGTACCTGCAGCTGCTGTATACGCCCAGTTTCTTGATTCATCATAGTAATTGTCATCAATAAACGCCTGGATATCTTTTAGCTTCTTCCTTCCGATATCAAACGACTCCCGGTCGAAGATCACGATAGTTATATCCATATCATGAGTCTTTAGAAACTCCGAACAACTGTCCACAGCTATTTTCAAAGCCTGCTCCTTAGGGTAGCCATATGCTCCTGATGATATCAGGGGGAATGCAATACTTTTGAACTTGTTCTCCGCTGCGAGTTTAAGGCATTCTTTATAACAGCTCTTGAGCAGCTTAGGCTCATTGTTCTTTCCGCCGTTCCAGACAGGTCCGACGGTATGTATGATGTGTCCGGCAGGAAGCTTGTAGCCCTTGGTCAGCTTTGCCTTTCCAGTCTCACAGCCGCCGAGTTTCCTGCATTCGTCCAGCAACTTTGGTCCGGCAGCACGATGGATAGCTCCATCAACTCCGCCTCCGCCGAGAAGGGAAGCGTTTGCGGCATTTACTATTGCATCGACCTTCAGCTTTGTTATATCATCACGAATAAACTTCAACGGCATAATATCGCTCCTAACTCTGTTTTTTCATATTATAACATAACTGATGTCGGATTGCAATAATACTCTCATTTAACGTAGTATGTAATGTTTCTTTATGTTATCGAAATAAAACACTACAGCAAAATGAATGTCTTGACAGTTTGAAATTGGTTTTGAAATTATAGTTTGCTTATCGCTATTGATATTATTTCTCTTTGTGAGTTCTGACCCCTTACAATAGCTTCGGCCTCTTCCTTTGAATTTGCAGTCACTGATCCACTTTTCGATCCGCCATCTTTCCAATAAATTATATATTTAAATGTCATCTTAACACCTCCTCCTTTAGATTTCACAATGTTCACCGCCTGTAAGATTACATCAAAATTCTTAGCATATAGATTAATCAGATTTCAATAATACTTTCATTCAATATTTCATTAATTGGATGAAATGAAATCAAGCGGATGAGCAAATAGCAAATCACGCTATATCAGACGCTTTTAGAACTTTAAGTGATTTTAGTTTGGCGAAACAAGGTAAACCTGGTACGATAACAACCATCTCAAACTGTCAAGACCTCCATTTCGCTGCAGTGTTTTTTCGTTTAGTGATTATTGATATATGTCATAAGGATAATAATACTAATGTATCACTTCAGATAAGTCCATTTTTTGAAATTATTACAGCCATAATCGGGTAAAGTATTATTCTTTCTCATTACACAGAAAGCCTGAGAACCGTTTTTGCTTGTTGCAGCAGTTCCACCATATGTGATATCACGTTCGCCTTTCCAGTGTTCACATCCAACGCAATGTTTTTCATTATGATTTGGAAAAGATGTTATTATACCGACTGCTCCTCGAAATGCCATATGTATTCCTCCTTTAATTCATTTCCAACTGTTTGTTTTTATTCTTGTTGAAGAACGGCAGATGAATCTTTTTAGTCATAAATCCTTTTACGGAGTTAGCTACTGATTTTAAAACGGTTTTTAATTTTGACTCGTCTTCTGTTTTGGTAAATAGTCCATTTATAGCACCGGCAATTACAGCCCCTTTAACTCCGAAGATGTACCCAACGCTTTCAACCACTTCCTCCTTGATGACTTTTTTATTCTGCTCCCATACCGCAGCAGCGGTAGATACAACTGTATTTTTGATCTTTGACAATGCCTGAATAATAGTAGTTTTTCCCTTGATTACTTCTTTAAATACCCTTGCTTCTTCAACGGCTTTGTGTGCAATTGTAGCAAGTGCTTCGAAAGTTGTAGGAGGGATAATCCCGGATTGCTCTGCAATAACAAGTCCGGCAGAAACAGCAGTCTTTACGCCGTTACCAGCAACATCTATCACCGTATCTATAATAAATTCCTTGTCGCTGATTACTGCTCCTATACCTTCTTCAGAGGCTTTCATATAAACATCAGCAGCGACCTCTCTGAAGCCGGTTTTAACAATTTCGCCTACTGTTTCTTTGGCTGTGTCTTTCAGCTTGAAGTTGTTCCAGTTGTCATCGTTCCATTCTTCGGCGTCCTGTGTATCGATCTCTTCAACGCTTGTTTCCTCAATATCGATCACATTTTCATACTCGGCGTTCGCCTTATTTATTCCATTAAAGAATACCGCAAGATCTCGTGCCTTTTCGCCGTTTGAGCTGCTATCCGCTACAACTTCATTTGCAAACCACGTTTCAGCCGATTGACCATTCACCATAGCTGCTTCCATAGAAGCCTTTTTCGCCTCAATAAGGTCGAGAGTGCCAAGTATTTCGCCAGATATGCTTTTGATTGCATCGACCGATTTTTCGGGCAGTTTCTCGCCTAAATATCCCTGCAACCATTCGGCAGGAGTTTTCTCTTCAGATTTTGATGTATAATCAGATACTGCATCTCGCAGGATCTCTGTTAGTTTTGATTTGTTCATATCTTCACCGCCATTAAATGAAACTTATACTTGGGGGATTGTCACCCATGTTAACTTTAACTATTTTAGGATTATTTATTTCATAATGATTATTCTTCATATCCCATACGCATAAATAAACTGTTTTAAAAGGAGAAATACTTGCTTTGTTAAGAAAATATTCTTTATGGTTTAACACGGAATTCATTTCTTCGTCAATAACAAAAATGAATAAATCTACATCTCCATTTGGATATTTCTTTCCTTTATCTATCAAAATCTCATTCAGTACATTATCTGGAGAAAATGACATTCCTTTTAAATCGCATCCGAACTCTGTGCGTTTTTGGGCGTCAAAATCAACTCCATTATGTGATTTAATCTTAGCTTTATCGTTATTTCTATCAAGGTTGCCTTTTTCAGTATATTCGTAGTTTTCGTCTCGCTCATAATTATCTTGACACAAACGATCCCATGCTTTTGTTGCTTCTTCGCTTATGCTCGTTCTTTCTTCTAATGATTTCTGAAAGAACTTGTTTGATGTAGTCCAATCTTTATTGTTATGCATGGTGTGTGTGACTTCTAAATAGTGTCCATCTGAAAACATAAAATCCGGCATACTTGCTTTTGAATTGTTATCACAATAAGAATCGTCAAATGTTAAACCTTTCTTAATTAATATCTCCTTGGCTTCTTTTTCGCCGTTTTTACACATAATATTACCTCCAATTATTACATTCACGACCTTTGTCTCCCGCCGAAAGGCGGGAAACTATATTATCAGTTTCTTTTTGATATAATATTATCCAAACAAGCCGCTCAAAAATGATTTTTTCACAGGATGTTTTATTTCAGGTTGATTCATTTTATTAATTTGGTTCCTGCAATAACTGTTTCCAGCATTTGCTCCTTTTGTGAAATAATCAATGGCTAAGTTTTTATCCGGTTCTATTATAAACGGTGCGCTCGTTATATTGTGATTTTCATGGATTCCGTGTAGATATATGTATCCTAAGAAATAATAGGCATCAAATTGATTGTAATTAGCTGCCGCCTTTAACCATTTTATACCGTTAAAGGTTTCTTCTTTTGAATAGCTTCCCGGATACATAAAACATATATAATGTCCAGCTTTGAGCAAACATTCTGGATCCATCAATTCTGCTCCTCTTATATACCATTTTAATATTTCTTCCTTGATACGTGTGTATATAGTGCTAAAAAATGAAGGATCAGTCATATTTCCTAGTACACCATTGTATTTCCCGAGAGTTCGCCTAATCTCAGGTTCAGATCCTTTCTCAAAGTCTACCAATCTATATGGTGCTTTCTCTATATATTCATACATCTTTTCTAACACTCTAATTGCGTATATATAATCCTGATTTGCCGCCTTTATATACCAATGCTCAGCTAAACCAAAGTCTTTATCAACACCAGTACCGTTTTCATACATATAACCAAGATTACACTGTGCGCGTACATAACCCTGCTCAGCAGCTTTACGATACCATTCAACAGCCTTTGTTTTATCTTGTTCTATTCCGTAACCGTTACTATACATAGTGCCAAGATTACACTGTGCATATGCATATCCCTGCTCAGTAGCTTTACGATACCATTCAACTGCCTTAGTTTTATCTTTTTCTACTCCGTGACCGGTGTCATACATCCATCCGATGATACCTTGGGCTAAAGCATCATCTGATTCAGCTAAAAACTTTATATCATTGAATATCTGAGAATATAGCTTGTTTTGTTCATCTTGTTTATCTTTTAAGCACCAGGCAGCATATCCATACATTGAAAGCGGTTCTTTATAAGAATAAGCCTTCTCACACCAATTATTGCGTTCTTTATTATTGATTGTAACAGTTTCATATCCATCATTACAATAACGAGCCATGATATACATTGCTCTAGGATTGCCGTTTTCTGCAGCTTCTTTAATTAATGGAAAGGCTTCTTGAAATCTGCCTTTAAGAAACAATCTTTCTCCAGCTGCAAAATCAGGATTAATAGTATCTTCAAATTTAACATTACTAAACTTGATATCATTCTTCTTATAAAGATAAATACCTTTTTCCTTTTCAAGAACAACTAAAGGTGCATCTATGCCTATATAACTGATATTTTTCTTCCCAAACGGAATCTCAAACTTATCTCCATATAGATAGACTTTCTCAGGCGATTCATCAAGAATATCAAACAGCTCGTCCTGATCCATAGCAACGAGATCAATATTATCAAGTATTTCTTTATTATCAGTAACGCCGCTGATTATCTGTATTTTTTCTCTGCGCTTTGCAATGAGATTAACATCTGCTTCATCGTTTTCAGCCTGATACTCCACTTCAAGTATCTCGCAGAGTTTTGCATTAAGGTCGGGCATATCTGCTGACAAAGCAGCTACAGCCTCCGCTTTTTCATCATAATAACGGTCGGAAAGCCACGTTGCGAGCCTACCATCTGTGAAATATCCAAGAACTGATTCAAGATCAAAGTTTTCCTTGAGTTCGTCAAGTGTACGAACTTCAGCACCGTTTTTCATCTTTATTGGAAATCTTATTTTTCTTCCCATAATCGACACTCCTTAAAAATATTCACCCTTTTTTTCCTCCCACATCACAATCTTTTAGAGCTAAATTAGGATAATCATTTTCATGCTTAACTTTGATAGGAATCCATGGATTAATTGATTCTTCATATTTATAATCAGAAAACATAGTAATATCTCCCCAGTATTCTTCGTTTATATTGGGATTTATTATAAGGCGGAAGTCAAACGGAGGAAATACCACTTCACTAAATGTTTCAGTTTCAATTCCGGCATCAAATATATTTACTATTTTGCCAAAGCCGTGACACATTATGTATTCAATATCGGTAAACGCTATCAAAAGTCTAAATCTTTCCTGATTAATTCCTACAGCATTTTTATCAAGTACAAATTTGCGTAAGTCATCTATACGAGAATCATCGTTGTTGACTGAGCAAAACCACGATAAGATTTGCTTAATTACTTGATTTGGATATACATTATTACAATTAATATAATTATCTGCCGTTGTAAGTATTTGAGGAGTTATTTTATCTATATTATTTGCAAAATCTAAAAAAGCATTATTATACCATCCGCCCGTCAAATTATTACAAGAATCACATAGAGAATACAATCCAAATCCTCGTTGTTCTTGATGAGATTTAGCATTCTTTTTTAAAAAAGCATCTCCATGATAAATATAAACTGTTTCGTCATTGTAAAATTTTTGTGGTGGTATATGTTCAAAAGTAAGTTTTTTCGTTTCGCCACATAATGCGCATTTACCTTTAACATTCTTACTCATAACAATACCTCCAGTTTATGCGTTTAAATCTTTATGTTTCCCGCCTTTCGGCGGGAAACATTTTTATTACTCTTATAAAATATCTGTTGATTATAATATAATAGTTATCTTCTGCTTATATAGTTATACCCCATTTTTTTAGAATGGCTTTAGCATCAATTTGTCCTTGTTTAGCTGCTTTTCTGTACCATTCAATAGCCATAGACTTATCTTTAGCAACTCCATATCCGTTTTCATACATAATACCAAGATCATATTGTCCTAATTTATCACCCTGTTCAGCTGCTTTACGATACCATTTGATTGCTTCTTCGTAATCTTGTGCTACACCATTTCCAAACTGATACATTTCACCGAGTTTATCCTGAGCCTTAGCATATCCCTGTTCGGCCGCTTTTTCCAACCATTTGACTGCCTTAGTATAGTCTTTTTCTATACTACTATCACTACCAAAACTAATGCCATATGAACCATTATAATAGATACTACCAAGTCTGTACTGTGCGTCTGTATAACCCTGCTCAGCAGCTTTACGATACCATTCAACAGCTTCTGGGCGATTACGTGCTACACCTTCTCCATACAAACACATACCGCCTAGGCTATTTTGTGCACGTGCATAACCCTGCTCAGCAGCTTTACGATACCACTCAACAGCCTTTGTTTTATCTTGTTCTATTCCGTAACCGTTTTCATACATATAACCAAGATTACACTGTGCGCGTGCATAACCCTGCTCAGCTGCTTTACGATACCATTCAACAGCTTCTGCATAATCCTGTGTGACACCTTCTCCGTCTCTATACATAGCGCCAAGATTATTTTGTGCGGTTGCAAATCCCTGTTCAGCAGATTTACGATACCATTCAACTGCTTTTATTTTATCTTTCTCTATACCGTAACCAAAGTCATATATGAATCCGATTATTCCTTGCGCCAAAGCATCACCTGATTCAGCTAAAAATTTGATATCGTTGAATATCTGAGAATATAGCTTGTTTTGTTCATCTTGTTTATCATTTAAGCACCAGGCAGCATATCCATACATTGAAAGAGGTTCTTTATAAGAATAAGCCTTTTCACACCAATTATTTCGTTCTTGTTTATTGGGCGTAACTGTTTCATATCCGTCTTGGTAATAACGAGCCATGATATACATTGCTCGAGGATTACCTTTTTCTGCGGCTTCTTTTATTAATGGAAAGGCTTCTTTACAATTGCCTTTAAGAAATAATTTTTCTCCAGATGTAACATAAGGATTAATAGTATCTTCAAATTTAACGTTACTAAACTTGATATCATTCTCCTTATAAAGATAGATACCTTTTTCCTTTTCAAGAACAACTAGTGGCTTATTAATGCCAATATAACTGATATTCTTCTTTCCAAATGGGATCTCAAACTTATCACCATATAGATAAACTTTCTCAGGCGATTCATCAAGAATATCAAACAGCTCGTCCTGATCCATAGCAACGAGATCAATATTATCAAGTATTTCTTTATTATCAGTAACGCCGCTGATTATCTGTATTTTTTCTCTGCGCTTTGCAATGAGATTAACATCTGCTTCATCGTTTTCAGCCTGATACTCCACTTCAAGTATCTCGCAGAGTTTTGCATTAAGGTCGGGCATATCTGCTGACAAAGCAGCTACAGCCTCCGCTTTTTCATCATAATAACGGTCGGAAAGCCACGTTGCGAGCCTACCATCTGTGAAATATCCAAGAACTGATTCAAGATCAAAGTTTTCCTTGAGTTCGTCAAGTGTACGAACTTCAGCACCGTTTTTCATCTTTAATGGAAATCTTATTTTTCTTCCCATGATTGACACTCCTTAAAAATATTCACCCTAGATGCTCCGGCAAGCGCCGGAGCATTTCGGTGATTTAATTATTTTGACGCACTCTTGAAATGTCTGTTTTCGTATTCCTTTGAGAGGTTAGTAAGCGACTCCTTCATTATCTCTGAAAGCGAATGCGTGTTTTCGATAGCCCGTTGGATATGCTCTGTTGTAAGAGCGCTGCTGCCGTCCACAAAGGCGTTTTCGACAGCGTCAATTACCACGCCCTCAACGTCAGCTCCGCTGTATCCTTCTGTTTTTGATACCAGACTACTTATGTCGATCGATGACAAGTCATTCCTACGACGTTTTTTGATATGTATCTCAAATATCTTCTTGCGCTCATCAGGATTCGGAAGGCCAACATAGAATATTTCATCGAATCTTCCTTTACGCATAAGCTCCGGCGGCAGTTTGGTTATATCGTTTGCAGTTGCCACAACGAAGGTGGAGCTGGTTTTCTCCTGCATCCATGTCAGGAAAGTACCGAACAGACGAACTGTGACTTCATTTCCGGTACCGTTGACGCCTGCAAATGCTTTTTCAAGCTCATCTATCCAGAGTATACAAGGTGATATGGCCTCAGCAAGAGTTATTGCCTTACGCATATTTTCTTCAGATTCGCCAACATACTTGCCCATGATCTTTCCCATATCGAGACGAAGCAGCGGTACTTCAAACATCTGCGCCGTAACTTTAGCGCAGAGAGATTTGCCACAGCCGGGAACACCGGCAATAAGAACTCCTTTTGGCATATTCACTCCGAACTCAATGGCTTTATTTATCGACTTAAATACTTTTGATTTTTTATCAAGCCAGAGTTTAAGATTTTCAAGTCCGCCTATATCTTCCGGACGTTCTTTCAGTGGTATCATTTCGAGGATACCTGATTTCATTATCATCTGCTGCTTTTGATCGAAGATAAGCTTCAAGTCGCTGCGAGTGAACATACCATCATCTGCAAGAGCAGCAGCCAAAAGATTATCTATCTCAAATTCTGTGAGTCCTTTAAATGCCATTGACATTTCTTCAAGGAGAGCATCTGCAATTGATACTTCCTGCTCCTTGGCAAACGCAATTATCTGCTCCTTTATTTCATTTTGATCAGGATAATCCATTTCAAGTATTGTAATAAACTTTTCGAGTTCTTTGGGGAATTTTAAAATTGATGATACAATTATAACAGCTGCATCAAGTCCATTTGATATTTTTATAGCTATTGCTTTTAAGCAATTTATAACAGTAGGATCATCAAAGTAAAGGTGAGCATCTTTTAATACTAAGAATTTGCGTTCCAGCTCGTTATCAGCACATAGTAGTTTTAATGTTTCTGCAAGCCCCTTATCAGCAATCATGCTCTGCTTTGTTTTGAATTCACAAAATCCGTCTGCACCATTCCACTCATAGCCTTTTCTTCCGCCCATTACTGATGAGATGATACCATCAACTTTTGTCTCCTCGAAAGAATTGATGTATATTATAGGGAAGCCAGAATCAACATAAGAACTCAGCTCTTTATCTATTTTCATTTTTATCCTCCTTTGATGACATAACACTGCGAAAATGTTATAATTGTTTTAAAGCTGCCGCAAATTTCTACACTTACTGTCACAATCGCTCTTGATCTTGGAATACAGGCAATTTCGGGGTAACGGCTGACGATAATTCTGACGGCGAATACACTTTTGATTCAAGCAGAGCCATACACGCTATCTTTCGTTCCATAGATGTATGAACATAGCGGTTCAATGTAGTTTCAACGCTTGCGTGACCGAGTATTTCGGAAAGCGTCTTCACATCGAACCCGGCTTGCAGGCAGTTAGTGGCAAATGCGTGGCGTAGGCTATGGTAGCTGACTGACGGCAAATCAGCTTTTTTCAGAATGGATTTGAAGCGCCGCTGCAACGTGCGAGGCTCAATAATATGTTCAGAGCCGGAGAGAATATAACAATTTTCATTGCTGCGGGAATCCCGCAGCAGTTTTATAAGAAATTTTGGTATAGGGATAGATCGCCGTGAAGTGCGGCTTTTCGGCGTATCAGCTATAAGTCGAGTTCCGTGTGCGCTGTTGCGTATACGCTGAACAGTCCGTCTGACGGTTAAAACGCTCTTTTCAAAGTCTATATCTCTCCACATCAGACCACAGACCTCACCGACACGAAGTCCGGTATAAAGGCTCAGGAGCACGCAAAGCGAAGTCGTACACGGATTTCTTTGGAGATATTTGCACAGGTGCAACTGTTGATTTCGTGTAAGTAGTACAGCTTCACTTCTGTGCACCTTTGGGAGTTCAACATCTGCCAGTATATTGCGAAATCCATGAATCTTAGCGGTATACTTAGCCATAGACTTAAAGACAATTACAATGTCGGAAACATATTTTGCTGATAACCCCGAATCCAGCTTTTCTTGAATGAAGTTATTTATCATTTGCACCGTCAGCATATCATATCGTATACCGCCAAACACAGGAAGAATATGCTTCTCAACTTTCATCAGATAATTGGCAAAAGTCGAGGTCTTAACTCGGACCTTTACAGCTGACAGCCACTCGGAGAAAAGCTCTTTTACCGTCATTCGGCAGGTAACATGAGGAGATGGAGGACTCGCTTTCAATGGAGAAAGCTTTTCTCTGACCTCTGTATAGGAGTGACCGTATACAGAGCGATATTTAGCCTTCCCGCTTTCATCGTATCCCGACTTATATCGCCCCTCCCAGCGTCCGTCTTTGCGGTGATAAATATTTTCTCCTCTCCGTGCCATGCTTCTCCTTCTTCCTTGACCAAAATCCTGACGATAAATGAGCAGTAAATATATACAAAACGAGTCTTTGAGCCTTGTGTAATCTGCTGATTTTATAATAACGATTGTTAAAATTTATCATATTCAATTGAAACTAACGTAAAATTGTGGTAAAATATAACATACAAAGTATATATTGAGTCTGCCGTAAATTGTAGAAATTTGCGGCATTTTTATTATATCACAGCTTTGATATGATCATAAATATGACCATATACTATTATAGTCTAAAATACGACTATTTTCAAGTAGTCGAGCATAAATTATAATAGTATTGGTGATATTTTTATGATAACTTACAAACCGCTATGGGATACAATGAAGAAAAAAGGCGTTTCCACCTATACTCTTATCAACAAGCACAATATCAGTAGCAGTACGATTCATCGACTGCGCCACGATCAGGGCGTTACTACTCAGCTGATAGACGACCTGTGCAAGATACTCGACTGCAATGTTGAGGACATTATAAAATACGAACCGTCTGACGAAGGCTAATAACAGCTATCGACAGACGGTTTTTCTATGTAAACAGGGAAACTTCGCCCATGTTTACACTTGAATTATGCTTTCAGATGTGATATACTATACTTGAATCATCGGCAATACACCAACACGAAAGGAGGCACAAGATGAAGGAATACTGTATGTACCTGCGAAAGTCGAGAGCTGATGTTGAAGCAGAAGCACGGGGCGAGGGTGAGACCCTCACTCGTCACCAGAATATGCTTATGGAGCTTGCCAAAAAGCAGAATCTCAACATAGTAAAGATATACAAGGAGATAGTAAGCGGAGACAGTATCGCTGCTCGTCCGCAGATGCAGGCTCTGCTTGCTGACGTTACCGAGGGCAAATATGCTGGAGTTCTTGTTGTGGAGATTGAACGTCTTGCCCGTGGTGATACCATTGACCAAGGCATTGTTGCTCAGGCATTCCGCGAGTCCTCGACTAAGATAGTTACTCCAACAAAGACATATGACCCTGATAACGAATTCGACGAGGAATATTTCGAGTTCTCGCTGTTTATGAGCCGCCGCGAGTACAAGACCATCAAGCGACGTATGCAGGCTGGCAGACTTGCTTCTATTAAGGAAGGCAACTACATAAGCACTACTGCTCCCTATGGATATCGCAAAATCAATCCGGAGCCGAAAGTACATACCCTTGAAATAGTCCCCGAGGAAGCTGAGATAGTCAAACTGATATACAGGCTATATCTCGACGGGCACGGTGCAAAGTTCATCGCAAACGAGCTGAACCGTATGGGGATCAGTCCGCAGAAAAGTCAATTCTGGGAGCCACCGAGCATTAAGAAGATACTTGCAAATCCGCTGTACTGCGGAATGGTCGGCTGGAAAACAAAGTCCAACGGAGACACGCTCTACAAGGGACTTCATGAGCCAATAATCAGCGAAGAGGTTTTCAACTCTGCTCAGCAGAAAAAGCGAACAAATCCTGCCGCTCAGCTTCACCCAAATGACAAGCTGCTCAACTACTATCACAATATCCTTTACTGCAAAAACTGTGGACATCAGCTGAAGCGCCGTCTCATCGCAAGCAGCGGTCATGAGCATATGCTGTGCGTTTACAGGGAGTGCAGAGGAAAGATAGTCAGCTCAACTATTGAAGCAATTGACGAGGCTGTTATCGCATCATTCCGCTATCGTATCAAGCAGCTCGAAAAACTCAAACGCAGCGGCATCACTGAGTTCAAGAGCGAACCCGACAAAAAAGCTCCGCTTGTGGCAGAGCTTGAAAAGGCTAAACGTCAGCTTTCAAGGCTGTACGACCTGCTGGAACAGGAGGTATATGACACGAACACCTTCCTTGAACGCTCCAAGATAGTGAATGACAAGATACATTCACTTGAAGCAGCTATCAAGGATTTGGACAGCGAAGAGAAACCACCGCAGCTTCCACCTGATGAGGCTATCAGGCGACTGCAATACGTCATCGATAATTTCAAGACGTCTGATGCCGAAGAAAAGAACAGACTGCTGCACACGGTCGTCAGGAAGATATATTATCACAAGACCGAAAGAATGTGCAAAAACAAACCGGATTCAGACCTTACGCTGAGTGCGGATTTCTTATAAGCCTTATGTACAACAAAGATATTGCAATAAACTTCAATATCCCGTCAATATCAAAAATCCCAACCCCAAGCTCGCTAAGGTCATCATTACTCAGCTTGGCGGTCCTGACGGAGAACTTGCTGCATCCCTGCGTTACCTGAACCAGCGGTTTGCGATGCCCTATGCCGAGGTCAAGGGACTGCTGACGGATATAGGCACAGAGGAACTTGCCCACGTAGAGATGATATCTGCGATACTCTACCAGCTCACCAAGGGACTCTCGATAGAAGAAATAAAGGCAAGCGGTTTTGACGAGTATTTCGTAGACCACACAACAGGAATCTATCCTGTAGCCGCATCGGGCGAACCGTTCACCGCAGCCTATTTCCAGTCCAAGGGCGATATAATCACCGATCTTCATGAAAACATGGCGGCCGAACAAAAAGCCCGTACAACTTACGATAACATCCTTCGGCTTGCGGACGATCCCGATGTAAGGGATCCCATACGTTTTCTGCGTCAGCGCGAGATAGTCCATTATCAGCGATTCGGTGAAGGGAACCGTACTGATTCAAACATTCTCACATCATATCATTGACACGATGAAATAAATGAAGTATCTCGTTGACTTTTTGGACTATATGCGTTAAAATATAGATGACAAATATTTTTCGGAAAGGAATGAGGTCATGAAAATATTCAGACGTATATCCGCAATGGCTGCTGCACTGGTAACTGCCTCTGCTGCAATCAGCTTACCGCAGCCGGTAATGCAGTCATTTGCGGAAACAAATCCTGATGTTGCCGATTACTACGAAACGGACAACAACTGGGCTAAGCTTCTTCAGTATACGCTTTACTTCTATGATGCCAATATGTGCGGAACGAAGGTAGCCGACAACACCCTGCTGTCATGGCGAGGAAACTGTCATACTTACGATGCAAAAGTCCCCATGCAGTCAATAGACACTAACCACACGGGAACCAATCTTCCTGCCTCTTTTATCAAGGAGTACAAGGATATCCTCGATCCCGACGGTGACGGTTATATCGATGTATCAGGCGGCTTCCATGATGCTGGCGACCACGTTAAATTTGGTCTTCCCGAAGCTTATGCAGCCTCGGTAGTATCGTGGGGTTATTACGAATTCCGTGATGCATACACAAAAACAGGTCAGGACAAGCACGTTGAAACTATCTGCCGCTATTTCTGCGACTATTTCATGAACAGCACATTCCGTGACAAGGACGGAAATGTTGTTGCTTTCTGCTATCAGGTAGGCGACGGAAGCGTAGACCACGAATACTGGCAGTCCCCCGAGATAGATGCTATGGGACGTCCCGCATTCTTTGCCACATCAGAGCTTCCCACAACGGATGACGTATCCGAAAGCGCTGCTGCACTGGCTATCAATTACTACAACTTCAAGGACACTGATCCCGAGTATGCGGAAAAATGTCTCGACTATGCAAAGGCACTTTTCGATTTTGCAAACAAGAACGATAAAGCTGTAGGCCCTCCCGGTGAAGGTCCCATGAGCTTCTATACATCAAGCAAGTGGGAGGACGATTTCTGTTTCGCGGCAGGCTGGCTCTACCTCATTACAAAGGATCACGATTACCTAAAAGCCTGCGAGCCTTATATCGATTACTATGCACCTCCGGGATATGTTCTCTGCTGGAACGATATGTGGAACGGCGTAGGCATAGTTTTCGGACGCATACAGGATATCTATCCCGAAGTCTGCGAGGAGACTCGTGAAGCAATAGGCAGAGGTCCCTATGAAAAGCTTGATTTCTGGGAAATGGAAGCAAAGGCTATCAACACAGTCATGACCAAGACCAAGAATATGACTCCCGCAGGCTATTTCCACCTTGATACATGGGGAAGCGCAAGATACAATACCGCAGTTCAGTTCACGGCTCTGGTATATGACAAGTATCAGAAGGGCAAGGACCGCTACAATGAAAAGAATCCCGACTATACCTTCACTAACTGGGCGCTCGGTCAGATGGAATACCTCATCGGTGATAATCCGCTGAACAGATGCTATGTTGTGGGCTTCGGAGACAATGCGGTAAAGTTCCCGCATCACCGCGCAGCATCAGGCCTTACCAAGTGCGAGGATCCTGCTGAACACAAGCACGTTCTTTACGGCGCTCTTGCAGGCGGTCCCGATGAAAACGATGAGCATAACGACATCACTAAGGACTACATCTACAACGAGGTAACTATCGACTACAACGCTGCGATCGTTGGTGCGGCAGCAGGCTTCTACCTCTATAAGAACGACGATACCATGAAGCCCGAGGAGAACTTCCCTCCTGCCGAGAAAACTGACGATTCACAGATATTCTCAGGTGACGATTTCTGGGTTTCGGGATATTGTTCGGACGCTCCCGAAGCTACGGGCGCAGGCGTTACAAAGCTCACATTCTTCGTGAATACCGATTCCCTCGAACCTCACGACGATATCTCGATCCGCTATTATTTCAGCATTGACGAGTTCGAGAACAAGACCATACCGGGAAGCTTTGTGCTTCAGAAAACATACGATCAGGTAGAGACCGAAGTAGCTGACAGGTCAGCCGTACTCTCAAAGCCGAAGCAGTTCAAGGACAATATCTGGTATATCGAGATATCATGGCCTGATTACGCTATTGCAAACTCTAACAAGAAGTATCAGCTCGTAATAGGAAACTATTATGGTGAAAACTGGGATTCATCCAACGACTGGAGCAAAAAAGGCATGATAGACCTTACCGAGGAAGGTGAGGACTACGATAATATCGTCGGCGGAGTCGAGTTTGCACAGCGCTGCGAAAATGTCTGCGTTTACGCCGGCGGTAAGCTCATCGGCGGTACCGAACCAGACGGCACAAAGCCTGCAAAGGTCTATAAGACAGCACAGCTTGTACGTCTCAGCAAGATGCTTCACGGCGAGTCACCATTCAGCAGCAAGGAAGTTGCAGATCAGTTCGATTTCAACGAAGATAAAAAAGTCGATATCTTCGATCTGGTACTCCTCCGCAGACTGGTCATTTCATCAAATTCGTAAAACACACAGTCTTACGGATATAACCTTATATATCATTCTTCCGCATTGTTCACAGTGCGGAAGTTTTTTTATTACCTGTCAGGGTGAGAACTATAGGCAACACCGCAGGCCAGTTCAGCCACAGAAATGGTGATACGTAATAAAAAGTATGAACTTCTATAGCAATACTGAGCATATTGTAATGAAAATAGTTTCAACAGCTTGTAAAATAAGTTAGTACATGATATAATTATATTGGTTTGTATAAACTAACTTTATAAGGGAGGAATTGAAATGACAGCAGTTGAATTCAAAGATGTGGTCAAGACCTACGGCAAGGGCGAAGGTATGCAGATAGCAGTGGATCACGTAAGCTTCACCATAGAGAAAGGCGAATTCGTGGTCATACTTGGACAGTCAGGTGCAGGAAAATCCACAGTTCTCAATATGCTCGGAGGTATGGACGTTCCCACAGAGGGAAAGGTAATGGTCGACGGCAAGGAGATATCCTCTTACAACGATAAGCAGCTTTCAGAGTATCGCGCTGATACCATAGGATTCATCTTCCAGTTCTATAACCTGCTTCCGGGACTGACAGCCTACGAAAATGTTGCGTTAGTAAAGGATATCAAAAAGTCGGCGCTCAGTCCCGATGAGATGCTCGACCGTGTGGGACTTTCAGACCAGAAGAACAAATTTCCCACACAGATGTCAGGCGGTCAGCAGCAGAGAGTTTCTATCGCAAGAGCACTTGCAAAAGATCCCAAGATAATCCTCGGCGATGAACCTACAGGTGCGCTGGACTCCGAAACAGGAAAGCTGGTAATAGACCTGCTTCAGAAGCTCTCCACCGAGGGCGGAAATACCGTTATACTCGTTACACACAATGCGGATATAGCGAAGTGTGCAAATCGTATAATACATATGCGAAACGGTAAGATAAAGTCCATAAAGACCAACGACAAGCCATTGTCCGTCAACGATATCGAATGGTGAGGTGACGGCGATGCTGAAACGTAAAATGCTAAGGGACATTAAGGCGAACTTTGCACAGTTTTTCTCGATAATGCTGCTGTCTCTCATAGCCATGTGGTGCTATACGGGATTTCAGGCAAATGTTATCGGCGGAGAAAAGGCAAGAAAGACTTTTGAGGACAATGCCGTATTTGCGGACGGCTGGATATACGGTGCAGATTTCGGAGAGGAGCAGCTTAAAAAGATATCCGATATAAACGGAATAGATAAAGTTCAGCTGCGTACCGAGGTCCTCGGAAAAGCGGACGAAAAATACAATACCGCCGAGATGTACTGCTATTTCCAGAAGAACACAGACGTTACCATTCCCCTTACCACAGAGGGTGAGGATTTTGACCCCGACGATGAGGAGGGACTCTGGCTGTTCAGCAAATTTGCGGAGACATGGGGAATAAAAGTTGGTGACAAATTCACAGTTCATGTAATGGGACTTGATATTGAAAAAGAAGTCAAGGGACTTATAGTAACTCCCGAATACGAATTTGCCTGTGCCTCTACAGATACGGATACGGACTTTCATAACATAGGATTTGCCTATTTATCGCAGAATGTCCTTCCCGAAGAGATGCGGATAAACAACGAGATGATATTCACCTGCGATGACAAGGCTCTGAGCTATGAAAATGACATCGCAAAGGCTCTTGACGATAACTACGCTTATCTTGCCGACAGGAACAGTATCCGCGGCTGGTATCAGCTTTCGGACGAGCTTGCACAGCACGACAGCTTCTCGTATATCTTCTCTTTCGTTTTTGTTGCGATAGCGCTTCTCGTAATTATCACTACCATGAAACGAATGATAGCTCATCAGAGAACGCAGATAGGTACACTCAACGCCCTCGGTATGAAAAAGGGAAAGATACTCCGTCACTACCTCAGCTACAGCTTTGTGCTTTCGCTCATAGGCTGCCTGCTTGGAATAATACTCGGTATCTTTACATTCGGTAGACTGATGGTCGATATGTTCAGTCAGTTCTATACTATACCAGGATGGAAGCCGGGATTCAACTACAAGAGCATCATGGTTGCGGTAATTCTCATACTCATATGTACGGGAACTTCATATTTCAGCTGCAAGCAGATACTCAGGATACATCCTTCCGAAGCACTGAGACCTGCTGCGGCAAAGACAGCAAAGCCATGCATATTTGAAAAGCTGCCATTCTGGAACAAGCTGAGCTTCAACGCAAGATATAATCTCCGTGACATCTCACGCTCGAAAATGAGAGCCTTTATGGGCGTTTTCGGAACGTGCATGGGTATGATGATAATGTCGCTTGGACTCGGTGCATACGATACTGTAGACTATGTACGCAACTGGTATTTCAACGATATACAGAACTATAAATATCAGGTCCTGCTGAATGACAGCTGCACTCCCGAACAGGCAGAGGAGCTGAAAAAAGAAACTGACGGCGAACTTGTCGCTATGGAAGCTATCTCTATCGCAGCAAAGGACCATCCCACTTCGGACGGCATTATCACATGCCGACTTGCTGTCACAGAGGGCGAACAGCTTTACTGCGTATCGGATACAGAACTTGATACAACTCCAATTCCGAAGGGTACAGTTGCCCTTACCATGAAACAGGCAAAGAAACTTGGTCTATCCGAGGGAGACAATGTCTACTGGAAAACCACTACAGGAACAAAATGGAATGAAAGCAAGATAGGACTTATCTCACGTCATCCGAATATTACGGGTATAACAATGCTCCGTGAGGATTATGAAAAAACGGACCTGACCTTCCGTCCCGTTATGCTCGTATCAAAAAACAACTGCGAAAATGCAGCGGATAAGGATTATGTTTCCGCAGTTCACAGCATGGATGACCTTATTGCGGCTTTTGACAAGATGATGGAAATCATGGATCTTCTGGTTTATTTCATGGTCATATTCTCAGTTCTGCTTATTGTTATAGTTCTCTATAATTCGGGAAATCTGTCCTTCAACGAGCGCGAAAAGGAGTTCGCTACACTTAAGGTGCTCGGCTTTAAAAGCGGTGCTATAAGAAAGCTCCTTTCAACTCAGAACCTGTGGCTCTCGATACTGGGAGTAATATTCGGTATACCTATCGGAAGAGCACCGCTTCAGGCAATGATGGATTCAAACGGCGATGCAGTGGACTGGCCGTGCTATATCTCACCATTATCGTATTTACTTGCAGCGATATTTGTTATGACCGTATCCGTACTTGTAAGCTTCCTTTTCTCACGCAGGATAAAAAGGATAGATATGGTCGAAGTCCTTAAGGGTATGGAGTAAAATACCTGTAAGCATATGTCCTGGATATCTGACATAATACAGAAAAAATGCCATTCACATGAAAAACCTCATGTGAATGGCATTATCTTTACACTATTTGCAGTATGCCTCTATAGCCTGATGTACGAATTCAGCAGTGCCTTCACCGCCTGCCTTGTCGATATTCTCGGTGAATTCGCCGCCGCTTGCGTACATTTTTCCGAGTCCGAGGAGTATCTCATTCGTGCAGTTGTAGAAATTATCGCAGAAAAAGTCCTGAAGCTTTTTTACCTGTGCCTGAACTGCATCGTCGGTGGGAGCGTGATCACGCATAGCGCCGAATTCTGCGAACAGTGCCATTGTCTTTTCTGCGAGACTGATATCGTCATCAACTGTTCGTCCTGACGCTTTTTCCTCGTATTCCCTGTATTCCGCAGTACCTCCCCACTGTTCTGCGGCACGTTTTTTGTAGTCCTCAAGCTTGCTCTTGTCGAATGCTGAAAAGTCTGTTTTATTACTCATATCGTTCACTCCTGACATTTTGATCTTAACCGCGAAAGCAATGAGTTCATCAAGATGATCACGTCTCAGCTTCAGAAGTCCAATCTGCTGTTCAAGTGCCTTTTCGGCGTTGAAATGCGGATCCGAGATGATCGCTTTTATCTCCTTCAGAGGAAATTCAAGCTCTCTGAAAAGCATTATCTGCTGCAGCTTTTCCAGTGCCGTATCGTCATACAGCCTGTAGCCCGAATCGGTATATCCGCTTGGTGATAACAGTCCTATCTTGTCATAGTATTGCAGTGTGCGCACACTGAGTCCCGTTATCCTGCTGACCTCATTGACTGTCATTGAAGTTCCGTTGTCTGCGATCATTGAAACGACCTCCTTTGTCTTTCGCTGTATATACTATACACTATTACGTAACGTCATAGTCAATACTCCGAAGTCAACTTTGTAGACATGCACAATTTTCACGATAAAACTTGTGTAATGTGACTTACAGTTCTTGATGATATTGTAATCGGAGCAGTTTGTGATTCTCTGTAGGAATGCCAAGCTATGAAAAATAGGTATTTTACATTTCAACAATGATGTGCTATACTGTAATTACAGAAAACGGAGGTGACAGTATGGCAAACGCAGCAGACAAAAATGCCTGTATCAGGGAAAATCTTCTTGATGCGGGACTTTCCGAGGAATGTACGGATAAATGCATGAAAATGCTTGATAACGGCGATATAACTGCCCTTGAAAAGCTCCTTGCAGACCACCGCAGAGAACTGCTTGAAGGCGTTCACAAGTACACCTCACAGCTCGACTGCCTGGACTACTTCACCTATAATCTAAGAAAAGAGGTACACTGAAATGAAAGAAGAAATGCTCACATTAACACAGGAATGGGACAAGACCTTCCCCCAGTCCGACAAGACCAAACACAAGAAGATCACATTCCACAACCGCTATGGCATTACTCTTGCAGCGGATATGTACATCCCGAAAAATGCAGAGGGAAAGCTTCCTGCGATCGCAGTATGCGGACCTTTCGGTGCAGTAAAGGAGCAGTGCAGCGGACTTTACGCCCAGACACTTGCAGAGCGCGGATTCCTGACCATTGCATTCGATCCTTCATTCACAGGCGAAAGCGGAGGTCAGCCAAGATATATGGCTTCTCCCGATATCAATACCGAGGACTTCATGGCTGCAGTAGACTTCCTTTCCGTGCAGGAAAACATCGATCCCGACCGAATCGGTATACTCGGTATCTGCGGCTGGGGCGGTATGGCTGTTAATACTGCCGCACTTGATACACGCATCAAGGCAACTGTGGCTTCCACAATGTACGATATGACAAGAGTCAACGCAAACGGCTATTTCGATTCCGAGGACAGCGAGGAGAAACGCTACGAGAAGAAAGTCGCTCTCAATGCTCAGCGAATCGCGGACTACAAGTCGGGGGAGTATGCACTCGGCGGAGGAGTTATCGATCCCCTTCCAGAGGATGCACCTTTCTTCGTAAAGGACTACCACAGCTACTACAAGACTGACAGAGGCTATCATCCCCGTTCTCTCAACTCCAACGGCGGCTGGAACGTTATCGGCTGTATGTCCTTTATGAATCAGCCTATCCTTAAGTACAGCAATGAGATACGCTCGGCAGTTATGATAATGCACGGCGACAAGGCTCATTCATTCTATTTTGGCAAGGATGCATTCGAGAACATGACAAAGGACAGCAAGTACACCGACAACAAGGAGCTTCTTGTTATCGAGGGAGCTTCTCACACCGACCTTTACGACGGCGGCGAAAACAATGCTATCCCGTTCGATAAGCTTGCAGAGTTCTACAACAAATACCTTAAATAAGCAATACACGGAGGAAACATACATGACAACAGAGGAATTCATCAGCTTCATGAACAGCGGTCAGCAGGTCACGGCAGAGTGCGGAGTCCATCAGACCATGCACAGACTCAGTCAGGATGCTATCCGCATCACTATGGAGATAAACAGCCGTTATCACACTCCCGGGGAGATAAATGCCCTTATGTCGGAGCTTATCGGCGAATCTGTGGAAGTTGGACTGTTTCCTCCATTTTATACCGACTGCGGAAAGAATATACACCTCGGCAAAGGCGTGTTCATAAATGCAGGCTGCAAATTTCAGGATCAGGGCGGCATATATATCGGTGACGGTGCGCTGATAGGACACAATACCGTACTCGCAACTCTAAACCACGGGCTTCTTCCCGAAGAACGCCATGACCTTATTCCCCGTCCCATACACATCGGTAAAAACGTCTGGATAGGCTCGAACTCCACTGTTCTTTCGGGCGTCACTATAGGCGATAACGCTATAATTGGCGCAGGTTCGGTAGTAACAAAGGATATCCCCGAAAACATGATAGCTGTTGGTTCGCCTGCAAAAGTGATAAGGAGTATCTATGAAAAATAAAATTGTATCGGCAGTTGTACTTTCATCCCTGATGATATTCACAAGTGCCTGCGGAAATGTTGAGGAGTCTGCTGAGAATCCGGTTACGGAAAAGCATACCACTGAGTATTCACAAGCGGCTGCACAGGACAGCACCTCAGCTGTGACTTCGGAGATACAGCCGCAGGAAAAAGCAGGTGATACCATGAAAATGACTGTAAACGGAAAAGACTTTGAGATCGCCCTTGAAAAGAACGATACAGTTACGGCATTGAAAGAACTTATGCCAATGACTCTTGATATGTCCGAACTCAACGGCAACGAGAAATATTACTACCTTGATACGGAACTGCCCTCAGCTTCCGAAAAAGTGGGAAATATAAACGAAGGCGATATCATGCTTTACGGAAATAACTGCCTTGTGGTGTTCTACAAGAGTTTCTCAACGCCTTACAGCTACACGAAGATAGGACATATAAGCGATACAAGCGGACTTGAAGAAGCTCTCGGAAAAGGCGGCGTTACACTGACATTTCAGTCAGACAACATAACATATACCGAACCGGATATGCTTGCATTAAGTGACTTTCTCCTTACGAAACAGACTTCGGAAGATATAAAGGATAAAAACTTCGACCTGAACGGCAGCGGCAGTCTTGATACGTTCGACCTTTGCCTTATGCGGAACAGGCTTTCACAGCAGTAAACAGATACAAAGGACATTATTGCTCCACCCGATACTTCAAGAGCTATCAGGTGGAGCAATACTCATACAGGAGCTTCCTGAATCGGCGATATATCGTTATTTATATCGTCCAAATGTCAAGAAAATGTTATTTTTGTCATGATTATGTTATGAATAATCCCCCTTTACCATTATAATAAATGTGTACTCAGTAACCGCCTTTGGGCGGTTACTTCCCCGAACTTTGTTCGGGGAGCGCAAATTCCCTGAAATATAAAGAATTTGCGCGTCACATTTCTTTATGTCAAGCTCATTTTGCCCGAAAGGGCAAAACAAAGTGCAAGAAAAACCTTTAATATCATTATTTTCTTGCACTTTGACAACTAAAAAACGGCTTTGGAAGCTATAATAAGCCATTTTTTAGTTGTTGAGCAGACATTAATAAATATAATAAAGAAAAAAACAGTAAGTTCATAACTTACGAAGGCGGAATTGAACCATATCGCTCAACGGCGATAAATAATCCTGAAACGGGGGTCACTTATGAAAAAGATATTACCTGTGATCGCTGCGGCTGCTATGACTGTGTCCGCAGTGACGTCCTCTGCTCTCACGGCCAACTGTGCTGATACAGATAACGGTTATCTGCTCAGCTTCTCCTTTGAGGACGGAGACGAAAACTGGGAAGGCAGAGGAAATGCATCTGTTGCTGTTTCTTCTTCTGCTGCACTGACGGGAAGCCGCTCACTCTACTGCACAGGCAGAGACAGCGCATGGAACGGAGCTTCCTATAAGCTCGGCAGCAATTTTACTGCGGGTACTGCTTACAGCTTCAGCGCTAATGTTATGTATAACGGCGGTGTGGACGGCGAATTGTTCCACTTTACCATGCAGTACGACATCGACGGTGAGGCAAAGTATGAAAAAATAGCAAGCGCCGAACTGAAAAAGGGAGAGTGGACTCAGCTTGCAAATACAAGCTTTACTATCCCTGCAGGTGCGGAAAATGTGTACATCTATGTTGAGACAGAGGAAAACAGCGCAAGCAGCGTAATACCTAACTTTTACCTGGACGAAGTGAAGGTCGCTGAGGAAGGTGTTATCATCAAAGTTCCGAAATTCATCCTCGGTGATGTGAATTCTGACGAGTGTCTGAATTCTCTTGATGTTGTATCTGCAAGACAGCTTCTTACAGCTTCCGAAAAGGATGCGGAGCTCGTAAAGCTTGCTGATGTTGATAAGAGCACTGAATTTGAGATCAACGATGTCATACTCCTGCAGGAGTTCTTGTTCGGAAAGATAAGCGAGTTCCCTGATAACAGTCCTGAGCCGCCTCCGGAGCCGATAGAGGAAGTGACTCCCTTTGCTTATGAAAAGAACAAGCAGTTCAAGGCTGCACCTGACAGTTATTTCAATACATGCTCACAGCAGGGAAAAGTCACAAAGGAGACCTACAACGGTATAAGAGGCAGCAAGTCGCTTAATGTATATACCCCATACAACTACGATCCATCAAAGAAATACAATATTTTCTATCTGATGCACGGCGGAAGCGAAAACGAAAATACCCTTTTCTTCCAGAACGATACAATGATACAGAATCTTCTCGATCATATGATAATGAACGGTGAGCTTGAACCGCTGATCGTTGTAACTCCTACCTTCAACGGCAACGGCAGTAAGGCAGAGAACTTCTACGAGGAGTTCCGCGAGAGCGTTATCCCATTCGTAGAGGGTAAGTATTCCACTTATGCAGAGTCTACCTCTGAAGATGATATCCGTGCATCAAGAATGCACAGAGCATACGGCGGATTCTCAATGGGTGCGGTATCGACCTGGGCTGTATTCAAGAACGATCTTGATCTTGCAGGCTACTTCATGCCTCTCAGCGGCGATCACTGGACAAACGGCGATAAAGCCGCAGAGATAGCAGGTGCTGTTGACAGCGGCGGCTATAAGAAGAATCAATATTTCATCTTTGCCGCAACCGGTTCAAATGATATAGCTTTCAAGAATGAGAATCCTCAGATCGAAGCTATGAAGAAGTATGACCAGTTCATATACACCTCGGATTTCTCAGAGGGCAACCTCTACTTCCTTGTAGCTAACGGATATGAACACACATGGCGTCAGGTAAGGCACTATATATACAATGCTCTGCCTTACTTCTTCCACGAAACAGGCAAATAATATTCCTGTTATATAATGCAGTGATCTTTAAGGCAGTACCGCAGGCATTGTGCGGTGCTGCCTTATTCATATATTCCATATTATCTCAGCATCACCGTTTTCGTACAGACTCACCGCCTTTACAAGTATACTGCACACCGAGCGCTTCTCCGCAAAGGCCGCTTTATCCCATTTCTTCGAGAGGTCGATAGTTTCCGCTGAGGAAGCACGTTCCAGTACCTCAATAGCACTCAGGTAATGCCGTTTCTCCTCAGTCAGCTTTAAGGCTTTTTCGTTCAGAACCGATATAAGCTCGGGTACTGCACCGCTGTTCATAACAGCTTCGGCAACAGAATCCAGCTTCTGTTCCGCCGATTTCAATTTCAGCTTCAGTTCATTCAGCCGTGCGGTATCCTCTGCCGAACGGTCTTTGTTTTTTACACGGATGTTTTTCAGCTTTTCCGAGATATATCTGTCCATCATATCCTCCATATCCGAAACGTATATCGTCGGCTTTATTCCTTTGCAGGTCTTTTTGTTCGTCCTTCCGCTGCACATGAAATACCGCCTTGAACCGCTCCTGACAGTTGTCATTGTATGTCCGCACAAGGAACATACCAGCTTTCCCGAAAGCCATGATGTGCGGTTGCTAAGTGAGTTGCCAATCTGTCTGTTCTGCTCCAGCTTATGCTGACATTTCAGCCACGTTTCCGAATCAACCAGTCCCTCGCTTTCAAGAAGGACTATCTTCATATCGCTCCAGTCATCAAGCGAGGCATCGTGTACAGTCCTGCCGTACAGCTGAACATTATGCCTGCCGCTGAAGCTTTCAAGTCCGCCGACTATGCGTGTACCTTTCTGCTCAAAATAGCTGTAGATATCCGCATCCGCCCTTGCGTATACAGGATTGCGGAGCATCGAACCGAGCTTTCCCGTAGTCCAGTCAGCGCCTCTCAGGGGAACGATGTTATTTGCAAGGAGTTCAGCCTGCAGTGTCCTGAGAGTAACGGAAGGCTGTGAATATGCATCAAATATGTACCTTACCTGTTCTGCCTCGTTCTCTTCGGGTACTAAATACTTCGTCTTTATGCCGTGTATGACAGTTTCGCAGAGCCTGTAGCCGTAAACCTGCCTTCCACCTGTATAGAGTCCCATGTCACTGCGCTTCTCAAATGCGTCCCGAACACGGTTTACAATGGATTCACGTTCAAACTCCGCAAACACCATGAGTATCTTGCATATCATCTCACCGTAGGCTGAACCTGTATCAAATCCCTCCTGCGAGCTTGAAAAGCTGACATTGTATCGCCTGAAATCCCGAAGCATATCAACGAAGTCCACTATCGAACGTGAGATGCGGTCCAGCTTATACACGATTATCTTTCTTACTCTGCCTCTGCGGACCTCCTTCATAAGCCGCTGAAAATCGGGACGTTCCGTATTCTTGCCCGAATATCCCCTGTCCGAGAAACACCTTACACCGTACTGCTGTTCATCGGGACGGAGCGCTCCCTTACAGTATTCGAGCTGAGTCTCGATACTCACAGAATTGTCCCTGTCTATGCTCTGCCTTGCATACAGCGCCGTGTACATGCTCACTTTTTGCCTGCAAGCACAATAAACAGTTCCTCTGCTATCTGTTCTTCGGTATCGTATGCATCATCAGTCAATGCAACTTTATGAGTTACGGTATGTACTTTGTCCTTCGAGTCGGTGTAATAAGTTGTGGCTGTATACAGTGTTTCAAGTCTGCTTATATTAATCATGCCATTCACCTCCCGTGAGATAATATGCATCCCACAAGCTGTCCTATGCCATACGAAGAAAAGCCGTTCACCCGAATGTATTTCAGGTGAACGGCTTTCTGTTTTAGCGGTTCTTATATTGTAGTTATATAAGCTTCATGAGTATCATTCTTAATGCGATAGAGTCGAAGAGGTTTACACGTCCATCGCCGTTTACATCACAAGCTGCGGTTATTTTGCCTGAGCATGCGAGAGCCTTGTTCAGTGTTACAAGGTCTGCAACATTAACCTTTCCGTCGTCGTTGATATCGCCCTGTAAAGCCTTAGGAGCTGTTGTGGTTGCAGGTACGGTAGTAGCAGCTGCCTTTGTTGTTGTAGCAACTGCCTTTGTAGTAGTAGCTACTGCCTTTGTAGTAGTAGCTACTGCCTTTGTCGTAGTTGCAGGCTTTGTAGTTGTTGGTGCAGGTACTGTTGTAGTAACAACTGGGTTTTCGATCAAAGGCTCAACTCCTGCCTTGAGTGCATTGAGCATGAGCTCGAGATCCTTGTAGTCGAGTTCAAGTCCCGGCATGTAAAGGTCAGCATTTATTTTGCCCTGCTCGGAAGGTACATAGTCTGATGTACTATCAATGTATCTCTGGAACATTACTGCGTCCGCAACATTGAATACAGTGTCGCAGTTGAAATCGCCGAGAGCTGTCTTTGAGCCTACGTTTACTATCTTTTCTGTAGGAAGATCATTTGTGCCGTTTATGAATTCTGCAATAGCAGCAACGTCCTCGAAGGTTATACCTGCGCCCTTCTTGTATACGTCTGCGTTCTTAAGTCCTTGCTCGGAAGGCTTGTAATCAGTCGAACCCTGTACATAGCTGTTGAGCTGCATAACATCCTTGGTGTTAACTACATTATCGCAGTTGAAATCGCCGTAAAGAGTTGTTGCACCGATATTGACGATCTTTTCTGTTGGAAGCTTGTTTGTGCCCTTTATTGATTCTGCAATAGCAGCAACGTCCTCGAAGGTTATGCCCGAGCCCTTCTTGTATACGTCTGCGTTCTTAAGTCCCTGCTCGGAAGGCTTGTAATCGGTCGAACCCTGCACATAGCTGTTGAGCTGCATAACGTCCTTTGTGTTAACTACATTATCGCAGTTGAAATCGCCCAAGAGGTAGTGCTGTTCCAGATAATCATCTGAATAAACAGGAAGATGTACATTACCGTTGATCTGGTCTTCAATAGCCTTTGCATCTTCTACTGTCAGACCTGTACCTGGATCGTATACATCACCGTTTCTGAGCGCCTGAAGGGATATCTTTCTGTTGCTGTCGGTGATGTTGAGCCATGTCTCGATACCTGCTGCATCCACGATATCAACTGTTCCATCGCAGTTGAAATCTCCCGGAAGGAAAGGCTTGTCAAGATCGTTTGTTATATTTGCAGCTTTAAGTTTAAGCGAACCTGTAGGCAGCTCATTTACTCCTGCAAGATATTCAGCGATAGCCTGAAGATCAGAATCATTAGGATTTCCATTTAAACCATATTTATATGCAGCAGAAGCATTGATTTTTCCCTGCTCTGTAAGCGGATATACAGCTGCATCTGAAAGGTACTTATTCAATGCTTCATAGTCGTTGAAATCAACATCTCCGTCACAATCCGCATCACCTTGAATTGTTTTGACACTCTCTGTCTTAAACGAACCTGTAGGCAGCTCATTTACGCCTGCAAGATATTCAGCGATAGCCTGAAGATCAGAATCATTAGGATCTCCATTTAAACCATATTTATATGCAGCAGAAGCATTGATTTTTCCCTGCTCTGTAAGCGGATATACAGCTGCATCTGAAAGGTACTTATTCAATGCTTCATAGTCGTTGAAATCAACATCTCCGTCACAGTCTGCGTCACCTTGAATTGTTTTGACACTCTCTGTCTTAACCGAACCTGTAGGCAGATCATATAAACCCGAAAGCGATTCTATAATAGCCTGAAGATCTAAATCACTGGGAGTTCCAGTTACACCATATTTATATGCAGCAGAAGCATTGATTTTTCCCTGCTCTGTAAGCGAATATGCAGCTGCATCTGAAAGGTATTTATTCAGTGCTTCAACGTCATTGAAATCAACATCTCCGTCACAGTCTGCGTCACCTTGAATTGTTTTGACACTCTCTGTCTTAACCGAACCTGTAGGCAGATCATATAAACCCGAAAGCGATTCTATAATAGCCTGAAGATCTAAATCACTGGGAGTTCCATTTACACCATATTTATATGCAGCAGAAGCATTGATTTTTCCCTGCTCTGTAAGAGGATACTTTGAAGAATCCTTAAGGTATTTTGCCAGTGTTATGACGTCATTAATGTCTATCTTGCCGTCACAGTTGGCATCTCCGGGTGTTGTCTTACCGGCAGCAACAGCAGTGAAAGTATCAGCATCATACTTTGAAGTTGCAGCAGTGTAAGAACCTGCTATCAGAGCAAGTGCAGCGATACCTGCAGCAGCTCTTTTTGCGTAATTGCTTAATGTTTTTTTCATCTTTTCCATTCCTCCATCTAGATAAATGTTTATACAAATGTACGGCTTTATTATACAGCGTTTTTGTTAATTGTGCAAGTCAAATATTGTGCTTTATAAAACAATTTCACCATATAGTGTTATTATTTAAGTGAAAATAAGACTACTTTGTATCATTTCTACAATTACTATACTGATCGTTCATGTATCATACACAAAAAGAGACTGTGCAGATTATCTGCACAGCCTCATTATATATTCGTCAGCGTAAAACTGCTAACAGTTCCGACCGTTATTTCGGCTCGTAATTGTCTCTGATGTAAGCAAGGATCCGTTCCGCACGTTCTTCACCGATATAGAAAGCCCTGTTCACCATGTGATAGGTCAGCCGCATATATCCCCTTCCGGATATCTTGATAGTTCCGCCTTCATTGGTGGTACCCTTCGGGAAAAAGTTGATCTCTGCCTTCGGGATGAATATGCTTTTTTGGTATTCTTCGTCGTCGGTGATATCAGGAATATAGGGATCCTCCATTATGATATCCCACAGTGCTTCTCTGTCTGTCACTTCATAATCCTCGGGGAATACCCGCACATCAGACAAAAGCTGTCCTGCATCAACACTAAGGTGGTTCATCAGCATGTCGAGTGTATCAGGGCGATAATCATTTCTGTAATAAAAATAAAAATTATTGCTGTCACTGTACTTTACAGCGATCATTACACTCGGATCTATCTCCATGACTCTGTAGAGGGAAGCGTCTGTTTCCACGCCCTCGTTTTCGACCGATCTGACGTGTATCGAACCAAGAAATCCGCCTATTTTCGCGTTGTTTGATTCGGCAGAATAGTAGGTGCATTTATATTCGGAAGATGTGGTCGAGGTCGGTACAGAAGTATTTTCGTTGTCGTTGTGTAAAAATCTGAAGCTTATTATTCTGTAATTATCTAAAACAGGATCGAAAGCAGATTGTTCCCGAGTAACGATAACAGATGCCTCAACAGGAACCCTCGTCTGTACCTCAGGACTTGTCTGAGACGGAACGGGACTTTGCGTCTGTGCGGTCGGGATCGTTTTTTTAGCCGTAGTCTGCGTGGTTTCGGGAACTGTAGTCCTTACCGCTCCCGCAGTCTGTGTTCCTGCCGCATTTGTTGTGGGTACTGTAGTCCTTGCCGCATTTGTTGCAGGTACTGTAGTCCTTGCCGCATTTGTTGCAGGTACTGTAGTCCTTGCCGCCGATTCTGTTCTCATTACGGCAGAGGTATTGACCTGTGTTTCCTGTGCATTTTCTGTTACCGCATCGGTCTGTCTGCTTGTTCGGGTTGTGGATACGTTCTTCGCTGTTGATGCTGAACCCCGTTCTCCCGAAGCTGTAGTCTGCACCTGTTTTGTGGTCTTCGCTGTTGATGCGGCAGTCTGTACGGAAGCATCGGTTGCTGTGGGAACTGCGGAAGTGTGTGTGTTATTGTCGCTTATGATGCCGCTGTCGGGAAAGTTACTGCTTGAAACATCCTTGCCCGAGGTAACACGCCATAATCCGATACCTGCGATAACTGCGGCACACATTCCCGATACCGCATATGAAGTCTGTTTTATTTTAACGGCTCTTACTCTGCGCTCCTCGTTTATCTTATCACCGCGAGCCATTATTCTTTCGGCTATCTCTTCATAGCTCCTCATATTCAAAGCCCTCCTTTTCAAGCTGTGTTTTCAGTGCCGCCTTGGCACGATAGAGAAGATTCCTTATCTGACGCTCATTCTTTCTCATTATCTCTGCCGTTTCAGTGTTGCTGAAATTCTCTAAATAGACCAGATACAAAACCTGTCTGTAGTCGCTGCTTAGTTTCTCCATTGCGCTGTAGAGAAGCTTTTTGTCCTCTGTATGTATATGGTTCTTTTCTATATCCTCACGGTCCGAAAGACTGTAGAAATCATCAATGGGAACCTCGCTTATCCTGCGCCGCTTTCGGGCATAGTTATGTGCCGTATTCCTTCCGACGGAGAAAAGCCACGTCCGGAACGTACTCTTCCCGGAGAATTTTGGTTTATCTGTATACAGCTTAAGGAAAGTTTCCTCGGATATCTCCTCGGCTTCGGTAATGCTTTCGGCAAAGCCTGTAAGGTATAGTGTAAGACCGTCCCAGTATTCTGCTACAAGGTCGGTAAAAGAATCTCTGTCACCTTCAAGAAAACGGCGGTAGCTGTCTGCACCGTTATCCATAGAAAGCTCCTTTCATGAAAGTATATTTCCCCTATATATTAGTAACATTTTTTCACGATTTGTCTCACCTTGATTATATGAAAAAATAATTCTGTTGTCAATATGAAATTTTCTGAAAAAACAGTGAGACAAATCCGCAGAAAATGTTACTAAGTAGTGAAAGGCAAAAACCAAGCCATAAGCAAAGGAGGAATCACTATGAAAAAAATTACAGCTATACTATTATCTGCGGTACTTGCTTCTGCACCTGTCAGCGCTGTGACCGCAAATGCTGAGACCGCAGAGGGAAACTATGCGGAAAGCTATGAAAACGTCCTTAAGGGATTTGCAGGAGAAAACTATATTAATCTCAGCTTCTGGGACCAATATTACGGAAATACTGCTTTTATTCTGGATACCGCCAATAAGATCCATATCATCCCGAGCAGATATCACGGGACTGTTATAACTGTAGAAGAGGGTACGGAACTTCCCGTGGAGGAAATAACGGATGCGGCTTTCATTGCGGGTTCTGCAACTCCCGAGATAACAAAGGTTGATAATGACACCTACACGTTAGAGGCGATCCGCGGCGATCAGCGCAAGCTTTTCTATGATGCACTGAAAAACTGTGACTGCGTCAGCAGAATAGAGGAAAAGCTTGTGACCTATGAAGATACGGCAAATGCTTTCGCCGTTCAGCAATGGTACATAAAGACGGATAAAGGTCCCGAAGCTCTTACAGAGGAATACCCCCCGAGCTTGACCTTGTATATTCTCCAAAATTTAAAAAGGATGCAGAGCGTCAGGGCTTCGATTATTGCTATACAGGCGGACTTGACCTCAGTAATGCCTATGATACGCTTACAAACATGGCAGAAAACGGTTATGGCTTTATGCTGAGCGGAATAATGACATGTCTGGGACAGGATATCACGGAAGAGCATGAATGTACACGCATAGTCTACACCAAGGAAAACAGCGGTACATCCGGTACTATGAGATCTCCCGAGAACGTTGAGGAATACCTCAGGGAAAGCTACGAAAAGCGCATCACCCTTGATAAGGATTCCGCACTTTTTGCAAATAAATGCGATGAGGCTTTTATGATACCTGATGATGACCACGGTGCTGTATTCTATTTCATTGAAAGCTATCCCGAAATGATCCATTTCAAAGTCCCGAAAGAGACTGACAGCAAGCTGATAAAGCAGATAGTTTCAGAAGTTGATGATAAGCTTGTCTTTGAATGTGAGACTATAGCTTCAGGTGAGACATATAATTGTTCCGTAAAGATGAAAGACGGTGCTATCGGCAGCGTGAACGTCAAAAAGCTCTATAATGGATTATCAGATGTGGCCAATGATTTTATCTACAAGTTCGATCAGTCTGAGATCACATATTCCGCATGTCCATATCTGACAGAATATGATCTGTACATCAACGAAAAAGAGATAACGGAAAAACTCGACGAATACCTTAAGGACAATAACGTGAAAGCTGCGCTTGTAAAACAGTCGGAAAGAAATACCTTGCGCATAGTTCCATACGATGATTTATCCTTCACAGAGCACTACGATCTGGCACAGGATATCAAGGATAAAACAGGTCTAATGCCATACGGCTTTAGCGATACAGGTGTTCCTCCTATAATAGGAAAAACGATCCACCTTAATAATTATGTCAATGGCGATGCTAACTGCGATAAAGGCGTTGGGCTTGCAGATGCTCTTGTTATATTGCAGTATACAGCCAATGCAGCCAAATACCCACTTACCACACAGGGACTGTTCAACGCTGACATAGTCGGCGACGGCGACGGCATTACTCCTCTCGATGCCCTCGAGATACAGAAGTGGGATGCAAATTATGGCAACCCGTATTCAGTTCCGCAGTCTGCACTGGAATAAAAGGCTGTTTTCAGGCTTAAACGTCAGTTTATTTAAAACAGTATTTTCGGTGAAGCGCTCCGTATAGCTCAGGATAATCTGAACTCGAAGAATTTCTACGCTTGCAGCCCTTCATTTGACAAGAACTGCGGCAGATAAACCATTTAAAGCCATAGTATCATCACGATACTATGGCTTTTTTGCCGATGTTCAAGTGAACCATTCCTTCATCACGTCAAGGACTGTAACAAGCTCCCCTTCACTTATGACATATGGTACCATTGCATACATGTATTTAAGGAAAGGTCTGCTGAAAACTCCTCGCTCGTATGCGAATTTTCTGAAGCCATCAAGTGTCTTCGCATCCTTCACCTCTATGCAGACACATCCGCCCATTATCCTTACCTCTTGTACACGGGGATCGCTGAAGTCCTTCATTTCACGTTTAGTTATCTCCTCTATCCTGCGTATCTTCGACATATAATCTTCACGCTCAAACAGCTCTATGGACTTAAGCGCCGCCGAACATGCAAGCGCATTTCCCATGAATGTAGGCCCGTGCATCAGCGCATGAGTTGGATCGTCGCTTATAAAGCCGTCCCACACCCTTTTATTCGCTACCGTGACTGCATGACCGATATATCCGCCTGTCAGTGCTTTTCCGAGAACAAGTATATCCGGCAGTACAAGGTCCGAAACGAAACGGTTCCCTGTACGTCCGAAACCTGTAGCTACCTCGTCGAAAATAAGCAGTACATCATACTCGTCGCAAAGCTGTCTCGCCCTTTCAAGGAAGCTCACGTCGTACATTCTCATTCCGCCTGCACCCTGTAAAAGAGGTTCAACGATAAAGCAGGTAAGACGGTCTCCGTACTCAGCAAACGCTTTTTCCAGCGCAGGTATCTCAGTCGGGATGTGTACAACTCCCCTTTTCTTCTCGCCGCTGCTTCCGAAGGCAAAGTGATAGTCCTCGTCGTCACCGACCTCCATTGCCTTGAAGGTGTCACCGTGATAAGCGTGTTCAAGTGCAAGTATGGTATCACGTCCCGAACCTCTGTTAGTGTTGAACTGCAAAGCCATTTTCAGTGCCACCTCAACGGCTACGCTTCCCGAATCCGAGAAAAAGCAGTAGTACAGATCTCCGGGAAGCCATTCTGCCAGCTTGTCCGATAGCTTCTGAACAGGTTCATGAGTCAGACCACCAAGCATTACATGTGCGAACTTTTCAAGCTGTCCGCTAATGGCGGCATTTATCTCAGGATGGCTGTAACCGTGTATCACGCTCCACCACGATGATACCGAGTCGATGAGGTCGTGACCGTCCTCGGTATACAGATGAACTCCCTCTGCACGTACTATCTTTATGGGAGCATCAAGTGTTTTCATTTGTGCATAAGGATACCAGATCATAAATTACCTCCCTGACTGCATATACCGATGAGCGTTTCAGCGGATATATCCAAATCGCTGTCATTATATCCTACACATGCGATAACAGGCAGTCCCGTCAGCTTTTCGCACATATACCTGTTATCCTCCTGCATTACATCACCTTTGCGGTAATTGTTCAGAATTATTCCCCTGACCTCAAGACCGTGAGACCTCATGTATTCCACGGTCAGCACTGTATTGTTGATAGTTCTCAGACCTGCATCCGCAACTATCAGAGTCGGCAGCTCCAATGCCTTTATGATGTCCTCCAGCATGATAACAGTTTCATCGTATCGTATGGGACAAACTATACCTCCGCTTCCCTCGCAGACTACGGTCCCGTACTCCTTGCACAGCTGTCTGTACTGTGAAATGACCGTATCCATTGCGACGGGGTTTCCCTCTATCCTTGAGGCAAGATGCGGAGAATAGGCTCTTTCATAGACATAGGGACACATGGTATCAAGAGACTGAGTGATACCCGATACTGTCTTTACGAACTGAGCATCCCCGGGGATGAGTCCGCCCTTTTCGTCCCTTTCATTCCCGCTTACAGCCGCCTTGAAGTATGCGGTATCAACTCCTGATTCACGGAGTTTTTTCACCAGTAAAGCCGTCACGTATGTCTTGCCTATATCCGTACCTGTTCCCGTGATGAATATACTCATTTCTGTCTCCTTTCCGTTGAAAAGCCCATGCTGTTCAGCATTTCAATATCGCCCTGTATGTCGTTGCCCGAGGTCGTCAGCATATCACCTGTGATAGTTGCATCCGCACCCGAAAGAAAAGCCTTTGCGCCGCAGTTTTCCATGAGATTCCTGCCTGCCGCAAGTCTGATATCTGCTTCGGGGACTATATAGCGGAACAGCGCCACAGTACGCAGAATATCCTCCGCTGTAATGCGCTCGGTATTTTCAAGGGGAGTCCCCTTTATGGGCATCAGTGCATTGATAGGTATGGACTTTACGCCCAGTTCCGAGAGACTTACCGCCATATCTATCCTGTCCTCCCAGTTTTCGCCCATACCAATTATGCCTCCCGAACAGACCTCGAATCCTGCTTTCTGAGCACGTCTGATACATTCTATTTTGTCCTCGTAGGTGTGAGTGGTGCATATATTGGGAAAATTTCTCCGTGATGTCTCTATATTGGCGTGATAACGCCTTACTCCTGCACTGTGAAGCCTGTCAAACTGCTCCTGAGAGAGAAGTCCGTGTGAAGCGCATAGTTCAAGACTGCTCTTGCTGTCCATAAGCTTATAGGCAGATATTGCCTTTTCAAAGTCATCATCGCTGAGAGTTCTGCCTGCCGTAACAATTGAAAAGCGGTGAACGCCCCTCTCCTCGTTATGCAGGCATTCAGCAAGTATCTTCTTCTCGTCAAGGAAGGGATACTCCTCTATACCCGTGCAGTGATGTGCGGACTGAGCGCAGAATTTGCAGTTCTCGGAACAGCGTCCGCTTCTGCCGTTTATTATGCTGCATAGGTCCACATGTTCGCCCTTGAAATGCTTTCTTATCCTGTCAGCACCGCTGCAAAGCTGTTCAAGTTCGGCAGTGATAAAGAATTCCGTATCGTCACCGCGTTTTATACGGTATCCGCCGATAATATCCTCAGCAAGTTTTATAACATCCATATTTACGCCTCCTTAAGACTTAACACAGGCAGCAGTCTCTTTCCGAGAACCGCCGAAAGTATGCACAGTAAAATATCTCCCGGAACTGCAAGTACAAAGCAGTAAAGGAACAGCTTTCCGATACCGATGGGATCCTTCAGCCAGAGAACGCTTATCATTCTGTAATACACTATTCCAAGTGCATAGACTATACCGAGTCCCGCAAAACAGCCTCCAAGCAGACGTGCTGTAGTCAGGCTTCCGCTGTGTACGATGTGGCCTGTGATGTAGGAACCTGCTATAAAGCCGATAAGATAGCCGAACGTTGGCTGAAGTACATAACCGATACCGCCTCCGCCTGTAAATATGGGAAGGCCTGCGAGTCCAAGCACTACATAAATAGCGGTCGCAGCTGCACCTTTGTTTTTACCGAGGAATACACCTGCAAGTGTAGTAAACAGGAACTGGAGCGTAAATGGACAAACGGGTACAGGTATGCGTATATATGCACCTGCGGTAATTAGCGCCGTAAACAGCGCAGTAAGTACAATATCCCTTGTTTTGTTCTGAGTTCTGATAACAGTCACATCCTTTCGATCATATATTATATCATCATCGGAGTTCTTTGTCAACCTATTTTCGCGTAAAAGGTGACAACAAGGTGATAAAAATGTCCGATAATAGTATCGGACACTGAGAGCATCATAAAAGCCTGAAACCATTAATTAGAGGATTCTAAAGGGATACCATCCCTTTAGCGGATTCCAAAGGCAGAGCCTTTGGCAGGGTGTGGGACAGAGTCCCACAAACGAAGAGCGCACCGCAAAGGGTGAATTTCAAAACAGTCCGGTGGACTGTTTTGAAAGAGGGAACGCCCTGCAAGAGAGGGCGTTCCCTGATAAATCAATTCTTTTTTGACAAGCTGATTGTCCGATAATAGTATCGGACACTGTAAAATATTCTGTTTCCACTATGATACGTTTCGGCTCGTTTTTCAAACCTTTAGTTTCAGTACACTCCTTGCATAGGCAAGACTCTGGCAAAGCTGACTGTCCTTGTCAAAGCCTGCAAGCCGCAGTTTATGGGCGTATACAAGTATCTCGTCCAGTTCATCCGAGGGGACAAGTCCCGCTGCGGTAAGATCACTTTCGGTCACATACGGTCTTTCCATTATCTCGGTGAAACGCCTGTAGCGCTCCATAAGGAATTCCTCGGTATCATCGCACTTTGGCAGCTTCCCAAGACCGTCACACAGAGCAAGCTGTATAAGGTCGAACGGTTCAACCGAGCTGTCAAACAGCTTGTTGGTCTTTTTCAGTTTGGAACGCGCATGTGCCATAGTATTCGGCTCCATATGGAGCTCCGTCATATTCAGCACGTAAAGGATAAGCTCCTCGTCTGTCCCGAGACGTTCAAGGAATATCCTTACCAGCGGAAGTCCCTCGTTTTCGTGCCCGTAGGAGTGAACTGTACCGTCCTCGGAAACGGTGGTGCATACAGCCTTGCCGAAATCGTGACAGAGTGCTGAAAGCATGAATCCTATGGGATTCCGTACCGTATCACGCCTTGCAGCCGCCTCGTCCAGTACAAGCATGGTATGAGTCCACACATCACCTTCAAGGTGATACCGACGGTTCTGAGGCAGGTCGATAAGCGCTTTCAGTTCGGGAAACCACTTGTCAAGTCCCTCACTGCTCCGAAGCTTCTCAAAATACTCCGAAGGCTTTTCAAAAGTTAAAAGGACGTTTTTCAGTTCATTCATTATATCTGTCGGCATATCAGCCCTCCCCACTGTCAAGCAGCTCCGCCTGACGAAATATGCGCTGTTTAGCCTGTTCACGCAGATGCGGAGGTCCCATTATCTCAATTACGGGACCGAAGCTCAGAAGGCGTATCAGCAGTTCGGTCTCGTCATATCTGTCGTACCAGAGTTCAACCGTATATTCACCTGTTTCAAGGTCCCGCACAGTGTGCTTTTCGTATGAAGCGAACTCAAGCATGAAGCGTTCAACACCGTTTCGTGAAGTGGTAACACGTATCACCGCAGGAGAACTGCATTTGCGGCTCGAAAAATAATCGTCAAGTGATACGGGAGTGCGGAAGATGCGTCCCGTATCGACGATGTGTGTGATCCGTCCGATATTTATAAGACCGCTGCTCTTTATCTTGTCATTCCGCAGCAGATAGCAGTAAGCGCGGAATTTATCGTTCTTGGGAGAGTATTCCATTTTCAGCAGTACGAATTTTCCGCTGACACGGTTCCCGTGTCCCGAAATGAACTCGATATACATTATGCTGCGGCGCTTGACGGCTTTCAGCGCATTGCGGAAATTGGATATGTATCGCTCATTAAGGTAGTCGTCGCTGTCCGCATATCTGTCCGTAACTCTGAAATGTGAGGGAGTGTATAACGGAGATACGTCCGCAAGTTTACCGTTCAGTCCTGCAATGGTCTCGTCGTCCATGAACAGTCTTATCCGAGGATCCGAAAGCTTTGCTTTCAGCCACATTTTCTGCAATTTTGTAAGTACCTTTACAGGCGCATTTTTGGTTATGCGTCTGAGTTCTCCCTCAGTTCCTCGGCTGAAAAGTCCCCAGTCCTCGCTTCCGGGGATGAGCTTCTGAGGCAGGAAAAGCACAGAATCCCTGAATCCCTCACGCTGCACGGTCTCCCTGACCGTCTTTTCATCGGTAACTTCATTTTCAAGAAGCTTCGCCGCTATCCTGAAATAAGTACCGTATATCTCACTGAATATGTTCATCTTCATCACCGCCGTACATTCTTTTCATCCTTGCGATATCGCTTCTGAAGCGCTCCCTTACGCTATCCGCACCGCCTTCTATGCGTACTATCCTGCCGATGAAGGTCTTTGCCCAGTGCATTATCTCATTAGGATCAAAAACGTCCGCAGTAAGCGTATAGAGATGATCGCCCGTCTTTTCAAGTGTGCAGCATCTCTTTTCACGTTCAAGACGTTCAAGGACATAGGGTTCGTTTTCCTCGTCCACATAGAAAGTTATCTTCATAGTAGTCACCGCTCCCGTATCGTGGCGCATACCGAACGAAACGCCGAAACAGCGGGAGATATTGCGGTCGAATTTTGCTTTTACTTCATCGTAGTCCTCGCAGATATCGCCCTTTTTAACCGTCTTCATATAGTCAAGGCGGAATGCCGAGAACCTGTTAACGGCAGGAATAAACGCCGCAAGGTACCTTCTTCCCGTCTGTACAGAGATAAGCACCTTCATCGGTATCACCTGATTTTCGGAACCGGGCTGACTGCTGTCCCTGACCTTCTTTGCGGAGAACGTGCGGAAGGAAATAAAACGTTTTTCGTTGATGCCGTCCAGTATTTCGGGCAGGAGTATATCTTCAAGAGTATGGATTATATAGTTGTGTTTTATGAAGAACAGGTCGTTTTCAAGTCCGCACATTTTAAGTATGCTGTTGCCGATGATGCCGAGGTCATTGGTCTCGGAGAAGAATTTCAGAGCATCGTCAAGTCCGCGGAATTCACTGAGATACTCGTCCGCTCTGTCAGCCGACAGTGAATAGTACAGCGTTTTGCCCTGCTTTTCGGAAAGAACTATCCCCTCTTCAACGTATTCCTTAAGCTTGTTGCGGACGGTCTGCTCGTCAAAAAACTGAGCGTATTCGTTATTAAGTATATCCGTTATGTCCTTGAGAGTACGGCTTTCGCCGTCCTGAAGAACATCCATGATGAGGAAATGAAGGCGGATATCGTTATCTGTGAAGCTTCGGGAGTAATATGCGTTATACAGCGGATTTTCGGGAATGTGTCCGCTGTCCACCGAGATAGAGACACTTCTTCCGCGTACTGAATCATCATAGCGCATATAGTCACCTATCCAGCTTTCCACACGGCGCTTTTCGTCGCCGTAGGTGCGTATGCTTTTGCGGTCGAAATCGCTTCTGACCTTACAGCCGTATATGAAAAAATCACGGACGTAATCACGTGTTTTGTCGAAATTCTTGATAAGTTCGGAAAATCCAGCCATAATTTTCAACTCCTTCCTATATTAATAGTTTATCAGAAATTCGTTCCGTTTTCAAGACAGTATGAGTGTGTGCAGAAAAATTTATATGATTATTTCCATTTCGTGTGGTATACTGGAATCAAGCTAAAGGAAAGAAGTGAAGAAAATGTTCGTACATTACAAGAAGAATGAAAAAAAGCTCCCCATAAAGATATGGCAGACAGATATGGAAGCTGTCGGCGAAAAATGTATCGAACAGGCGGAGCACCTTGCAAAACTCCCGTTCGCACATAAGTGGATAGCACTTATGCCAGATACCCACGCAGGTAAGGGTATGCCCATAGGCGGAGTTATCGCCTGCGAGAATGTAGTTATCCCAAATGCAGTCGGCGTGGATATCGGCTGCGGAATGGCTTACATCCAGACCAATATCCCTGTATCACTCCTGCGTGAGACTCTCACAGGAAGCGGCAATCTGGTACAGACCATATGCGGAGATGTACTGCGTAATATCCCCACAGGATTTGGACATTACAAAACAGCTCAGCATTCAGAGGTGCTGGACCGCGCAAAGGCTGAGATGAACCGCTATGAATCCGATAAGGAGCTCATCCCACAAATAGAGGAGGGCTACTATCAGGCAGGTACTCTCGGCGGCGGAAACCACTTCATCGAGCTCCAGCAGGACGACGACGGAATGTGCGGTATAATGCTCCATTCGGGAAGCCGTCATTTCGGAAATATCGTGGGACAATACTTCAATCACATAGCTCACGGGCTGAATGACAAGTTGTTCTCACAGGTACCTTCCGATTGGAATCTCCCGTTCCTTCCCGTTGATACGGACGAGGGAAAGAGATATCTTGCGTGGATGCAGCTCTGCATGGATTTCGCATATGAGAACCGTTCAATAATGCTTTCAAAGGTGAAGGACATCTTCACAAAGCACGTTGAGAAGCACACAGGTATAGTTCCCGAATTTTCGGAGGAAATAAACTGCCACCACAACTACGCCACTCTGGAGAACCATTTCGGCAAGGATGTGTGGGTACACAGAAAGGGCGCTATACGTGCCCGTGAGGGAGATATGGGAATCATCCCGGGAGCTATGGGTTCATACAGCTACATAGTACGCGGAAAGGGCGATCCCGACAGCTTCATGTCCTCGTCCCACGGCGCAGGCAGAGCTTACTCACGTACAGCTGCAATGGACACCTTCTCGGTAGAGTCCGTAATGGTGGACTTAAAGCAGCAGAATGTAGTTCTTGCAAAGAACAACAAGTCGGATGTGGCTGAAGAGTCACGTTTCGCATACAAGGACATCAATGATGTCATGTCCAATCAGACCGACCTTACAGAGCCTGTAAAGAGACTCTTCACAGTCGGCGTTATCAAAGGCTGATTTTTCGCCGCTTACAGCAATCAGGGCAGTTCCTTCGGAACGGGTTCAACTCCCACGGCGGCGAGGTGTGGTTTAAGGCACTTACAGCAGTCAACGTTATCCTGTCAAGATAAATAGTGCCTTGTCTTTATTATGAGTTTGCGGCAAACCGAAAAGTCTGCCGCAGAACAATTTATTTTTAAGACGTGAACAGCAGTTAATTTCATTATTGGTTTTTATTATGATGAATTTCTTTTTACACGTCTTGCTAAGACGCAAACAGCAGATATCATACATATGGTTTTTGTATAATGCGTCTTGTTTCCGCCGTCCACGGCTCCTACAGCAATAGTTTTGTCGCCGCAGAGAGCTTTCCTTACGGTCAAAGCACTGCGAATAAAAACGAGCCGTGACGGGCGGCATTTTTAACGATAATAATATAAGTCAGCAACAGCAATAATATAGTGGTCTTACGCAGGTTCGAATCCTGCCCTGCGGAAACGTATGGTATAAAATGCTGACTTGAAAACTACCGTTGCATTTCGATCACCGTAAGCGAAAGCAGACTTTGATTTTTACAAGAAGTGAGCGAGCTTGCGAGCGTCAACGTGGTAGTTCGCGGGGACTCCCCGCTGGAAGGAGAATAACTATGCTGAATTTTCTGAAGAATGAAGCTAATAACACATATACCGAGAACGGTGCTGCGGCTTTCCGTTCATCCGAGTCTTTCTGTCTTGATATGTTCTTCAAGGCAGGCGCTATGAGAAACTCTTCACCCGAAGAGATAGCAAATACGGTAACTCGTGCATACGCCGAGGATCCCGACAAGACAATGAAGATAATCTTCTTTGCCCGTGACGCAAGAGGCGGTCTCGGTGAGAGGCGTTTCTTCCGCATAGCTGTAAGCACACTGGTAAAGACAGCTCCCGAGTCTGTAAGAAAGAATCTGGAACTGTTCCCTGAGTACGGTCGTTTCGATGACCTGTGCGTACTGATCGGAACTCCTCTGGAGAAGGATGCTGCTGATATCATCGCAGCTCAGCTCCGCACCGATAAGGCTTCAATGGCTAACGGCGGCAAGGTATCACTGCTTGCAAAGTGGATGCCCTCTGTGAACACCTCCTCAAAGAAGACAAGGAACATGGGCAGACGTCTGGCAGAACTGCTGGGAATGTCCGAGCCTGAGTTCAGAAAGACTCTGTCCGCACTCCGCAAGTATTCGGATATACTGGAGAACCGTCTCCGTGAGCGTGACTACACATTCAACTATGGTGTACAGCCTTCATGTGCTATGTTCAAGTACCGCAAGGCATTCATACGCAACGACGGCGAGCGCTACAAGGATTTCCTGAACAAGGTCAACAGCGGAGAAGCAAAGCTCCACGCAGACCGACTGTTCCCCTACGATATAGTACGTTCGGCTATGGAGCCCTCTATATCCGATGCTGAGAGACTCTCGCTGGATACCGCATGGAAGTCTCTGCCCGATCTGAATGCAGCAAAGCGTGAAAACGCTATCGCAGTTATAGACGGCTCAGGCTCTATGTACTGGGGAATGGGCGGAATACGTCCCGCAGATGCGGCACTGTCCCTGGGAATATTCTTCGCCGAGCACAATACAGGTGCTTTTGCAAACCACTTCATAACCTTCTCTGAAAACCCTCAGCTGGTCGAGATAAAGGGCAGAGATATCGTTGAAAAGGTAAGCTACTGCCGTTCGTTCAACGAGATCGCAAACACCGATCTGGAAGCAGTTTTCAAGCTGATACTCAAGACTGCAATAAAGAACAAGGTACCTCAGTCCGAGCTGCCCTCAAAGATATACATAATATCGGATATGCAGTTCGACTACTGTGTTACAGGCGGCAATAACGAGGTGCTGTTCAGGGCTGTAAAGAAGCTCTACAGCCAGTACGGCTACAGACTTCCCGAGGTGATATTCTGGAACGTCAACAGCCGCTGTGATGCGATACCCGTGACACGCTCCGAAGCAGGTGCGGCACTGGTATCAGGCTACTCACCTTCCATATTCGATATGGTAATGGGCGGAGAGTGTTCACCCGAGCTGGTAATGGACAGGATACTCGCAGCCGAAAGATATGCCTGCATAACAGCTGCGTAAATAAACTATCAGGGGAGACCTTTCAGCAGAAAGATCTCCCCTTTTTCTTTTGCCCGGACTGTTTTGAAATTCACCCTTTACTGAGCGCTTCATATCACAGAGCTCTGCCTTTGGAATCCCCGATCAGAACCGGAAAAGCATTATATACTCTTCCTCGTTTTCGTCTATGACTTCAAATCCCAGTCTGCGATACATTTTCACAGCGTAGTTTGCTTTCTGTACCGCAAGAGACGCCTGTCTGTAGCCTCGTTCTTTAAGAAGTCCGAGCATCTCACGCATCATGGCAGTACCTATGCCGAAGTTTCTGTATTCTTCAAAAAGCGATATGGCAAAGGACGGTGTCTCGTTGTCGATGTGTCCGTAATCATCCATTATCCTCACCCATACCGCTCCGACTATTTTATCATCGGCTTCGGCAGCAAGGCAGATATCGTCCTTATACCTGCCGAAACCGGCGGTATACACCTGTAATTCGGGACGAAGTACGATGTCCCTCGGAGGTTTTTCCTGTCCCTCGGGAATAAATATAGCCTCGTAAATGAAGTCCTGAAGCAGCGGGTATTCGCTTTCACGCATTTGTCTGATCTTATAGTTCATTTATCTCACCATTCCGCCTTTTGAGTTCTGTAAAAGCCATAAGGTAAGGCGCAATACCCTTGGCATCGTTCTCAACGATCTTTTCACCGAGATAATACTCCGCTGAACCGTCCCTGCCGCTGTCTCCGCCGAGACCGCCCATAAGGCAGATATTACCGAGAATCGGCGCATCCTCTGTAAAGGTTATGAATCTGTCAGTTACCGTCATAAAGGCTTTTGCTCCTGCACTGCCGTCACCGACAATGCCGAGGCGTTCAGCTTTCATCATTGCATAGGCAAACAGCAGAGTACCGCTTGTCTCGGGGTAATTTCCGCTGAGCTCACGCTTTACGGGAAGCTGATACAGCATTCCGTCATCATCGGCGTACCTGCACAGAGACAGCAAAAGATCCCTGAGCATTCCACGACAGACATCCGAATCGGGGAGTATCTCCGCAATATCCGCAAGTCCTGCGCACAGCCAGCCTATAGCTCTCAGCCAGAATTCGTGTGAACAGCCTGTAGTTTTATCCGCCCAGTTCATCGAGCGAGTCTCGTCATAGCCGTGATAATACAGTCCCGTATCCACATCTCTCAGCTTCTCGCGGATATTGCCGAGCTGCCGCTCAACGTCCTCAATTATTCCGCTCTGATCGGTCATCACGGCGTATTCAGCCATAAACGGCAGCGCCATATAGCTTCCGTCCAGCCAGAGCTGAAAAGGATATATCGCCTTATGCCAGAAGCTTCCGCAGAGAAGTCTCGGCTGTTTCGTCAGCTGTTCTTCGTAAAGGCGCACGAATCCTCGTCTGTACATCGGTTCACCTGTCAGCTTCCACAGCTTGATGAGTACCTTTCCGCCGTTTATGTTGTCCAGATTGAAGTCCTCGGTATGCATTGTGGGTATGGTACCGTCCTCGCAGACATACGCTCCGATGAATTTCTCGGAATACTCAGTCAGCCGCTTGTCACCTGTCACCCTATAAAGCATGAGAAGTGCATTTATCATGCATCCGTCGATATAGTTCCACTTAGCCTGTTTTCTGAATATGAAATTCTCCCTGTTCCACATCGGACAAAGAGGCTCTGATATCAGTATCAGCTTATCCAGATAGTCCTTTACCGCCTTTTCGGCTCTTGAAATGTCCATCATCCTGTCAGCCCTCCTGCGGTTATACCACTTATGAATTTTTTCTGTGCAGCTGCAAATACAGCGGCAGACGGTATAAGTCCTATCACGGACATTGCAATTATCTTGCACTGTTCATAGCCGTTACCTGTACTGTCGGAAGAAAGCCGCAGAGCAAGTGAAAGAGGATATTTTTCAACAGAGCTTATGTTGATAAGAGGAGTAAGGAAATCGTTCATAGTCCAGAGGAAAGTGAATACAGATATCGACACTATTACGGGACGGATACAGGGTACAAGCACATAAAACAGCGTCTTTAAAGCGCCGCAGCCGTCCAACCTTGCCGCCTCGTCAAACTCTTTCGGGACGCCTTTCATGAACTGTATCAGCATGAATACGAACATTCCCTCAGCAGCAAAAAGCGAAGGCAGAGTCAGCGGTATATAGGTATCGAGTACGCCGAGTCTGCTCCAAAGCAGATAAAGGGGCATTACCGTAACTATCGCAGGCATGAACATCGAACCCATAAGCAGCGAGAACCACATGCGTTTCATGGGGAAATCGAACCTTGCAAATCCGTATGCCACAAGTACCGATGAAAGCACTGCGAAAACAGTTTTGGGGATTATTATACAGAAGGTGTTAAGGAAGTAATGTCCCATAGAGTAAGGGGTAACAGTCTCCCACGCACTTCTGTAAACCGAAAAGTCAAAGTGCTTCGGCATGAACCATACCGAGCTGAATATCTCGTCATTGGACTTGAATGAAGCTCCGATAAGCCATAGAAGCGGATATATCATGACCAGGGCAATAGCGGTAAGGAGCAGATATGCAGTTATTTTCTTCTTCATATGCTGTCCTCCCTGTTTCTGCCTGTAAGCCTGAAAAGTATCAGCACTGCGGCGGTAATACACAGGAAAAGCAGCCATGAGACCGCATTTGCCGTACCTGCATCGTGGTATCTGAACATCTCGTTATATATCATCATCCCTATGGTATAGGTCGAACGCATGGGACCGCCGCCCGTAAGCATATACGGCGCATTGAACTCCTGCATTGCGGCTATCGTCTGTAAAACGAGGTTAAGGAATATGACATTTTTCAGCATGGGAAGGGTTATTGCAAAGAAGCTCCTGACTCCTCCGCATCCGTCCACCTTTGCGGCATCATAATACTCCTTCGGCACGTCACGAAGTGCATTGAGAAAGAGTACCATTGCCGAACCGAACTCCCACAGACGCAGGAGTATTATCGTAACCAGGGCGTATCTGCTGTCGCCGTACCAGCTTACGGCATCAGCTCCCGTCAGACCGATGAGCTGATTTACCAGTCCGCCCGATGTGAAAAGGAACTGCCACATTATGACAACAGCCAGATTTGCCCCAAGTATCGAGGGAACGTAGAAAGCAGTCCTGTAAATACCTATCCCCTTGACCTCCAGATTCAGCAGCATTGCTGCAAAAAGTGAAATTATCAGCTTCAGCGGGACAAGTATAAGAGTGTACTTAATGGTAACGAGAGCTGCATCATGCAGTTCGCTGTCAGCAAGCAGTTCCCTGTAGTTTTCAAAGCCGATGAACTGCGGCGGATGAACGCCGTCATAATCGGTGAGTCCAAGCAGGAACGATGCTGCAAAGGGATAGAGCGTAAACAGCAGGAATCCTGCTATAAACGGCGTTATCAGGAGCAGTCCCGTATACTTGCCCACACCAACAGGGTTGTTGTAAGTTCGTTTTTTCATTTTCTAATCTTCTCCAGATACGAAGACATTGCGTCATACATTTCCTGCGCCGCTGTGTGAGTATCCTCAGTACCGTAGGATACCTTCTCTATTGCCGTATTATAGAACTCCTTCATTCGGTCAAGCTCCATATACGGACTTATGGTGACTGTATCGGCTGCCTCGAGCATTTCGTGGTTCTCAAGGACAAGTCCCGCAAGCTTTTCACTGTTTTCAAGGCTTTTCTCCGCATATTCCGAAGAGGGTATACCTCTTGTAGTGCCCAGTATCTCAGCGCACTCACTGTCATTGAGCATAAAGTCCATAAAAGCAGCCGCTTCATCGGGATGCTCTGTATTTGCAGATATAGCGTAAAGCAGCGAAGGCTTTATCATCCAGCCGCTGTTATTGCCGTTTTCGTCCGCAAGCAGAGGACCTGCCTTAAGCGCACCCTCGGGAAGCACCATTTCGTACTTGCCCACAGAGCTGCCCCATTCGAGAACTCCCGCCACTCTTCCGCTGATAAACTCAGAGGACTGATACAATGCGGAATTTCCGTCCTGATCGGTATGCTCCTTTACGGTGCGGACTGCGTGGGAATCCTCCAGAGACTTGTAAAAATCAAGTGCAGCCTCGATGTCCTCCACAGTGAATCCAAGCTCGCCATCCATAGTTATAAGGTTGCGTCCTGTTTTCTGCTGTATGTACACTACAGAAAGATACCAGGCAGTAAATCCCGACTGTATATCAAGATCTATGGGATATTTGTCCGAACCTCTCATAGTCTCGCCCAGCGCCAGAAGGTCGTCCCATGTTTCGGGGAAAGACGCTCCGAGACTTTCGTAAGTCTGCGAATTGTAAAAAGGTCCCCTGCCGCATACCGAAACGGTAACTGCATTAAGGAGCCCGTCCACACGTCCGAAGGAGAGAACGTCCTCGTCAAATCCCGAAAGATCGAGCTGATCCGCAAGTCTGTCCAGATCGTAGAAGCCCTTTCCGTCGGGAGAAAGCGTTACCAGCCAGTCGTAGTTTATCTGCATGATATCGGGAGCGGTACCTCCGCCTATCTGAGCGGCAGTTTTTTCAGTCCAGCCGTCCCAGCCGCCGTATTCGGGAGTTATAACTATCTCGGGATGTCGGCTGTTCCAGAGCTTGATAGCCTCAAGGGTAGCTTCATGCCTGTCGTCCCCTCCCCACCAGGAAAAACGAATAGTGCAGGGATCAAGCTTACCGTCGGGAGCCGTCACGGTTTTATTTGTTCTGCCTCCGCAGGCAGAGAGAGTCACAGCGCAGCAAAATGCCGCAAGCTTCAATAGTTTATCCTTCATACTCTCAACCCTTAAATATAATGATACCATTATTATACACTACTTCTCCCCTGAAATCAACCTGATTTTATTAATTATGACAATCATACAGTCTGCAATAGTTAACTCAGATTTACTAAAAAAGTCTCTGAAATCTATACAAAACGCAATATACAGGCAAGTTCCGTAGTTATAATGCCCCAAAAATTGTTGTGGCGATTTGTATTATTTTCACAAAGTTTCGCCTTAACTATTTACATTTTACACGGATTATACTATAATGTAAGTGGGTAAATGCAGTTGCGATTGCTTTGAAAGAGCAATTTTTGACGAGGGGAAAAGTTATGATCAAGAATTTAATGGGCGACTATGAAACAGTCGAGTACGACAGCAAACGATGTATTTTGCTGTACGACAATGTGGAAAACGAGCCGTATCCCGTCCATTGGCACGATGCGGTGGAAATGATAATGCCAATGAAAAACGAATACCGTGTAACGGTGGCTGACGAGGAGTATAACCTGCGCGAGAATGATATCCTTATCGTTCCCCCATGCGAGCTTCATTCCATGCCGCCTATGCCCGGAAGAAGACTCATCTTCCAGTGCGACAACTCAGTGCTCAGCCAGGTGGCTGCACTGGAACCAATAATGCGCGCACTGAACGGTCCTATCCTTCTGACTCCCGAGTACGATAAGGAGATCCACGTTATGGCTAAAAAGACCATGCTCGATATCCTTACACTCTATAACTCCCATGCAGAGCTTGCTGACGTTAAGATCTATACCGAGCTCATCAATCTTTTCATGACGATAAGAGAGTTCCAGATCGAACAGAACAAGAGCAGCATGGATGTGGACGAGGGAAAGATCGACGAATACAGCGAGAAGTTCGGAGTGGTACTGAAATACATAGACAACAACTATATGTACGACATATCGCTTGATCAGCTTGCAGACGTTGCAGGCTACAGCAAATATCACTTCTCACGTATTTTCAAGCAGTATAACTCTATGTCCTATCCGCAGTATATCAATGCAAGGCGCACAAAAGCTGCCGAGCATCTGCTTATGGACTCTGAAATGCCGATAACCGAGGTCGCAATGCGATCGGGCTTCAAGAGCCTTACAACATTCAATCGTATATTCAAAGAGATCAAACACTGCACACCCACGGATTTTAAGAAGCTGTACACACTACACTAAATAAAGCGGACTTTTAAGTTTTGCTTTTACGGAAATTTTATATGTGATTATCGGGGGAAAACCTTTCTGAGGAAAGGTTCTTCCCCCGAACCCCTTTTCCAAAGACTTTTTGCCCCAAATTTTCAGCCTGACAGGTTACTCACTCATAGTATTACTAAACTGATTGCTTTATATGAGTACCCTGTCAGGCTGAAAATTTAAAGTAAAGGCTCTGAAAAAGATAGAGGGAGACCTTTACTCAAAAGTCTCCCTCAATAAAACACTTAAAACTTCCGTATAGGCACAACTCTGAAAGTCCGCCGTTTTATTTCAGTATATCGTCAAGAATTTGATTTATCAGATCGATATTTGCGTTTGAAGCATCACCGTCTGCATCTGTAAGACGATATACTCCGCTGTCAGGTATGGACCATTCGATAGTACCGTCGCTGTATACGTTTATAACAACATCACCTATATCAGCAGCACCATATGTGAACTTGTATGTCGGAGTTTCTCCCAGGAAGGAATCAACAGCTTCCGCCTTGCTCCAGTCCCAGCCGAAAAATGCATTCGAGACTTCACGGAGCTTTGAACCAGTTAGTGCCTCGCCGTTATAGCTGAGTCCCGTCTTATATGGAGTGCCAAAGGGACAGTAGCCCTCGCTCCAGCCAAGTATGCTTCGTATCTTCGTATCGATATACGACGCATCTATGCGGTACCATTCCAACTTCTGCTCACCGCCGACTATTTCACGGTCATAAGAAACTATACCGTTATCAAATACAGTAAGATCGCCCCATGAATTGCCGTCATTCCAGTCAAGACAATACGCACCGAATCCAAGCTGTTCCTCGGGAGATACGTTATTGACCATTCCATTGATATCTTCACTTGAAACCGACTCATAACAGCCTAACTCAATAGCAGAAACAAGCTTATCACGCTGCTCCTTCGAGAGAATAAAAGGACACTCGGTATTTTTATAATTGACAAAGCGGACATTTTCATCGGGAAGATCAAAATCAAGGTCCAGATCATTGACCATACCGACCGTAAGAGTTATCTCTGTGCCGACAGGTACAACAGAACCCGCTTCTATGGACTGCGCTGTAACTGTACGATTTGCATCGTCACCGCCATTATCAAGTGTTCTGACCTTCAATCCATAATACTCAGCCATAGCAGATGCATCGTCAGCAGTAAGTCCTATGTAACTCTCAACCTTGATATCATCTGTTGCGCCGCAGCTGACATAAAGCATGATATTTGTGTCCGAAGGAACTACTTCTCCCGGCTTTGGATCGCTGCTTATTACGTAACCCTCCGGAATTTCATCCGACTGCTGGTTTCTATACTCTACACGCTCAAAGCCGCTCTGCATCAGCTGATCCATAGCAAGCTCATACTGCATATTTGTAACGTCGAGCATTTCTAAATCCTCAACAGGAACAAGAGTGCCGTTGCTGTTTTTTATCTTGATATTTCTTTCCTGTTCAAAAGCCAGCATCTGTTCATCAAAGCTCGGATAATGGATCTTATAATAGGTTACAGGAGCATCCTCAAAAACCTTTTGAGTGAAAACTACTTCAGGATCAAAATCAAAATCAGGACTTAACTCACCGCAGGCTGCAACACCGTCATCGTATATCATAATGAGCTTATGCCTGTCATCTTCATTAATATCGATAATGTATTCCGGAATATCATCAGCATGGGTGTTGATATCCGCTAATTCAGTGGATCTCCATTCAACAGTATTAAGATACTCTCCGACAACGAGGCGGTCATCAGGATTTTCGGAACGTCCGCCTATGAACCAATAATACATATCCACAAAATCTCCGAACGGCATCATAACTACATGAGTTTCAACTTCACTGGACTGTGCAGGAGCTGTACCGTTTCTGGACATAAAATGCATCGTAGTACCTACTCCGCCGATTATAACAGCACATGCAGCTGCCATAGCAGCGAACCGCATAACAGGTCTTGATTTTACTCGCTCAACACCGCTTACCTGTTCGCCGTTCAAATCGGTATTATCGATATTTTTAACACACTCATCAATTATCTGCTGCTTTTTTTCATCTGAAAGTCTGATTTTTTCCGCAGCTTTTCTGATATCCTTGTCATTCATATCACATGTACCCCTTTCTGTACTTTTCTTCGAGTTTTTTCCGTCCCTTTGAAAGGCACATTTTAACAGCGGAAGGTGATCTGCCTATCATTTCGGCGATCTCGTCCACTTTGTAGCCTTCAATATAGTGAAGGGATAGGACTATCCTGTATTTCTCGGGGACCTCCATAAGCGCATCGATAACAGCAGAATCACTCTCCTCCACGAAATAGCTTTCAAGCAGTTCGTCGCTTACGGTGCTGTGGCGATCCCTGTAACGGATCATGTCATGGCACTTATTGCATGCAACACGTATCAGCCACGCCTTTTCGTGTTCAGAGCTGTTGAATCGCGGAGCCTTCTGCATATATGTAATGAACGAATCCTGCACAGCATCTTCCGCATCAGCAGTATTTTTCAGCATCACAAGGCATACCCTGTAAAGATCATCCGCATAGTTCTCGACGGCTTCCCGGATAAGATCCTCTGAAACCATAATCTCAACTCCTTCCATAATATTATGAAGGCTTCAATGTGTACACAAATCATGAATCCTTTCACTAATAAAACGAACCAAAAGAAGAAAAGGTCACTTTTTTTTATAAAGCGAAAAGGCAGTCGGGGTAACCGACTGCCTTTCCAGGGAAAATTAGGGGATAATCAGAATGTGTGTGTATATCGTTAGTTAATTATTAGAAGTTTACACTGTCTTGTAAACTCTACCACCACTCAGTGTCTTGCCCTTTGCAGCAGCCATTTCTGAGATGGTAACTACCTGCCAGCCCTGAGACTTGATCCAAGGAAGAACTTCTTCCATAGCTGATGCTGTAGAAGCATATGTCTCGTGGCAGAGAACGATTGCGCCATTACCCTGACCAGATGTTACCCATCCCTTGATGTCGTTAACGATCTGATCCTTAGAGTGACCATTCCAGTCCTGTGTATCCCACTGACAGCTGATAAGTGCAACATCGTTAAGAGTTGACTCTACTGTACCGTTGGACTCGAGGTAAGGAAGTCTCATGAGCTTTGAAGGCTCTGCGCCGATTATTCTCTTGAGCTTAGCGTGACAATTATCAAATTCTGAACGAATCTGTGAAGCGCCGAGCTGTGGAAGGTGTGGATGTGATGTTGTATGGTTAGCAATTTCCATGCCCTTGCTGTAAGCATACTTAACTTCGTTTTCGCCGGCAGAATCCTTGATCCAGTCACCAACATAGAAGAATGTTGCGTGGAAACCGTTCTTATCGAGTGCGTCAATGATTCTTGTACCTGTCTGTGGTGAAGCACCGTCATCGAAGCTGATAGCGATCATTGGCTTATTAGGATCGATTGAAGTGCTACCATTTCCGGTTGAAGGAGTAACTGAAGGTGTAGAAGCAGCTGTGATATTAACCTTACCGCCGCCTGTTGTAACCTTTGAAGCAGTACCCTTGTCGCCTGCGAATACATCGTCAACATAGATATCTGTTAAAGAAGTATCTGACTCGATGTAGAGGAGAAGGTTTGTAGCACCTGAAGGAATTGTGTATTCTGTGTTCTCAAGCTTTGTCCAAGTCTTGTCAGCAGCTGAAGCAGTAGCGATCTGATCGTACTGAGTCTCGCCTGAAGCATCATCATACTGGAGAGACATCTTCATTGTCTCAGCTGAACCGCTTGCCTGAAGAACTGCTGCGCTGAAGCTGTATGTGCCGCCAGCCTTGAAATCGCTGCCAAGCTCATAGCCTAAGCCCTGCCAAGCATCTCCTCTGCCGGAGATCTTAAGTGACTTGCTTCCGCTGTAGTAGCTATCGGAATCACTTTCAACAGTAACGTTACCTCTTGCTGCCCAGCCATCCTGACCAGACTCGAATGAGCTTGAGATAGCCTTTACAGAACCTGTGTTTGTAGAAGCTGAGGAGTTATTGTTGTTTGTGTTGCTGCTTGAGTTATTGTTTGTGTTGCTGCTTGCGTTGTTGTTGGTATTTGTGTTAGCAGTTGCATTTGCACTCCAGCTCTCAGGAAGCTTTGAGATAACCTTAGCATCATACTTCTGGATCGAGAGAGCGTCAGCAGCTGTTATACCATCACCGCGGTTGTATACGTCGCCGTTATTTATAGCCTTTTCAGTAAGTGGGAACTTCTGTGCATTAGCAACATACTGAAGGATTGCAAGAGCATCAGAAAGTCCAACGCTTCCGTCAAGTGTAACATCACCGAAGTCAGCATCAGCAGAAACTGATGGGTTATTATTTGTGTTGTTTGGAGCACTTGTAGGTGTCTGAGCTGGAGCGTTAGTAGGTGTCTGAACAACAGAAGCATTATTTGTCTTACCAATATCAGAAGAATCTACGAGGCCGATTACTGCATCATAAGCAGGCTTTGGCTTATAACCCGAGCTGAAGAGCAGAGGATTCTGTGAACTACGCCAGCTTACAGGGTCCTGAGTTCCCCAGATTGTGAGTGCAGGAACCTTGCCTGTCTTCGTAGAAGCATTCATAGCAAGAGTGAAGATATCCTTGTAGAGACTTGCCTGTGACTGGAAGTCAGAGCATGTGATATCAAGCTCAGTGATCTGAACGTCAAGTCCTGTGCTGAGGAACTTTTCAAGAGCAGCAGAATATGTGTTCTTGTCAGGATAGTTTGTAGCAAGGTGAGACTGCATACCGATACCATCGATGTTGCCCTCTGCCTTAACCTTTAATGCCATGTTGTAGATATCAGTTGTCTTAGCACCGATATACTCGTTATAGTCGTTGAGGTAAAGCTTGCAGTTAGCAGGAGCGTACTTTCTTGCATACTTGAATGCGTTCAGTACGAAGCTGTCATCACCGTAGATCTGTACCCAACGTGAACCCTGCTGGCCGTCCTGAGCTCTTGAAGGTCTCATTCCGCCGCCGTCGTTCTTGAAGAGCTCGTTACAAACATCGTATGAATAGAGGTCGAGCTTTGGATACTGCTTAGCAATTGCCTCGAAAGTATTCTTTATGAAGCTCTCAAGTCTCTGATCCATAACCTGCTTAGAAACCCAGTTGCCGTTATCTGAGAAGTTCTCCTTGAAGAACCAGTCATGAGTCTGGCTGTACCATACAAATGTATGACCTCTGAGGCTGATACCGTTCTCTTCACAGAACTTAAGAGTATTAGCTGCTCTGCTGAGGTTAACCTGTGTATTAACGTTATTACCCCTCTGCATAGAAGCCTGCTGATCGATGATTGCATCAGGCTTGAGCTCGTTCTCAGGAGTAATTGAGTTGTAGTTCTTCTTAAGGAATGAAGCGCCGCTGCCAAGCTCGTTAGGGCTTACAGAAGTACCGATCTTGAAGTACTTAGAGAAGTAATCCTTAAGTCCGGGATCGCTTGTATTGAAGTTTGTGCTTGCGCTGTTGTTTGTATTTGGATTTGTATTTGTATTTGGATTTGTATTTGTATTTGGATTTGGATTTGGATTTGAATTTGTTGCAGGTGTGCTTGAAGAAGCATTGCTGAGGTTTATAGATGACTTTGTACCGCTCTTAGCAGCCATAGCATCATCAATATAGAAATCAGATGTTCCGTCAGGAGCTTCTACGTAAAGAACGAGGTTTGTAGCGCCTGAAGGGATCTTGAATGAAGTATTCTCAAGCTTAACCCACTCGCCACTTGCAGCCTTCGCTGAAGCAACCTCATCATAATTGTCTTCTCCGTTAAGGCTGTACTGGAGAGTCATCTTAAGAGTCTCAGAAGAACCGCTGTTCTGCATAGCTGCAACGCTGAAGCTGTATGAGTTGCCGCCAACGAAATCGCTGGAGTCGAGCTCAACCTGAGCGCCGTGCCATGTATCGCCTCTGCCTGTTACAGCAAGGCCCTTGCTTCCGCCAACGTGATTGCTTGAATCAGTAGCGATCTTAGTTCCTGTACCTCTTGCTACCCAGTCACCTGTGCTGCTCTCGAAGTCTGTCTTCCAGTATGAACCGTCAGAGTTCTTAGGCTCGTTAGGTGTTGCAGGTGTGCTTGGAGTTGTGCTTGGGTTTGTGGTCTGATTCGGGTTAGTTGAAGCATTCATTGTGAGCTTGTTCTTGTTAACCTTAGCGCTACCGTTTGACTGGTAACCCTCGATGTTAAGAGAAACTTCCCACAGTGTACCCATCTTAAGGCCAGCGCCCTCCCACTTCTTGAAGTGGTCAGAAACTGTGATTGTACCTGTAAGGTGTGTAGATGAGTAAGCCTTAGCCGGGTTAGTTGTATTAACGCTCCAGTACTGGTCGAATGTCTCAGTACCGTGGATAGAAGGCTGGTTTACACGAGTTGATTTATAGATATTATATGTGCTGCCGTCGGAAGAGAATGTTCCGAGACCGCCGCCCTGCTGTCCGGGTGGTCTCCAGGTACCCCAAGCCTGTACGATGTAGTACTCAACTGTAGGATCTTCTGTCCAACCGTAGATACACATATATGAGTTTCCGTCTGGTTTGTAGTCAACATCATAGTCAACTGTGATTGTGCCATAAGTAGAATAAGGCTTCTTGTCTGTAAGCTTTCTACCTGTACGTCCAAGGAAGTTCTCAATGTTGCTCCATGAACAGGTGAAAGAACCGTTTGTACCGGGGTTGAAGCTTACCTGGCCCTGTCCGTACTGATTCCACATTTCGTAGTCATAACCATCAGAAGTTTTACCTTTATCCTGCTGGTCAGCAGCGAAAGCAGTAGTAGCGGGTACGCTCATAGCACACATAAGAGTAGCCATGAGGCCAGCAAAGCCCTTCTTGAATCTGCTCTTTTTCATGTTAATCATTCCTCACTTTCATGCGGTTTATAATGATATACGTATTTTTTCTCACTGCAGAGGCACCGGAGCTTTTCTCCATGTGTCCCTCCCTCTTGCAGCTTCTGTAATCATTTTATTACTTTTCTATGAACTATTCAAGTCAATTTTTGCTAACAACAAATATTCAATAGTCATTTTTTGCTGTTTTCCTGTTGAATATTGCTTCTTTTTGTTCAATATGCCAACATCAGGTTTTTGGCTATATATCGCGGTTTGCAGCCTCTACATTTTGTAATATCAGTCTCAGATTTTACAAAACTTTATATTCTGCACAAATATTAAAGGCTGCGGCGTAGTTAAACGCAGCAGCCTTTGGTCATCTTAAAAGACTATATTGAATTACTCGTTCTCGGTACCGCACTTCTCGCAGAATTTAGCTCCTTCAGCAAGCTCTGCGCCGCAGTTTGAACATACCTTTTTCTCAGCAGGTGCCTCAGCTGTCTCTGCCTCTTCAGCAACTGTCTCTGCAGGTACTTCGATCTCAACCTTAGTTCCGCACTTTGCACAGAACTTAGCATTCTTGTCAACTGAAGCACCGCATCCCTTACATGTGATCTTATCTTCAAGATCGAACAGCTCTGCATTAAGAGCTTCTATCTTAGCCTTGCTGTCAGCAATAGCTGTAAAGAAGTCCATGAATCCCTCTGCTTCGGGATTTTCAGCTGCGAACTTTTTACCGATCTCGACATAAGCGTCCTGAATAGCAGATTCAGCCTGAGTGATCTCCTTCTTGATACGAGCCTTCTCAGTCATTTTCTTATAACCATCAGAGCCGGTCTTAACGCCCTTTTCAACTGTATCGCCTACCTTATCGGCAAGGCCTTTTAATGAATCCATAAATCCCATGGGTCATTACCTCCATTCGGTGTTATTTTATGTCTATATTATACCACATATTTTTTTGTTAGTCAATAGGAAATGGCAATTTATCACAATAAATTTACAAAGCTCAGATATCTTCAAAGGTAAGCGCTCTTACTGCACGTACAGCTGCTTCCGAGAAGTCACTGCACACCGATGAATACAGAGTCATAAGCGGTGCATGCATGGATATATTGTCTCCCACGCCGCATGCCATGACTATTCCTGCTGTAGCGTCGATGTCGCCGTCCTTGACCGTTCTTCCTGCGCCCAGCATAAGCGAAGCCATGCCGATTTCCTCGCTGTTTACGGCAACTATCCTTACATCCCTTGAAGCTCTTATCTCGTGGCTGAACTTAGCCTGCGGAAGAAGTGACACATCGTCGCAGATGTTGCTGTCTCCGCCCTGCATAGCTATGGTACGGCGAAGCACGTCCAGTGCAGCACCCGAAGAAACCGCCTCCTCAGCCATTGCAGTACACTGTTCTATAGTGCCCTTGCCTGCAAGCTCCAGCATATTAGCCGCAAGGTCGATGCAGGTGTCATAAAGCGGACCTTTCACCTTTCCCTGAAGGAGTTCCACAGCTTCCCTGACTTCAAGGGCGTTGCCTATGTTGTTTCCCAGAGGACTGTCCATATCGGTGACTATAGCACGGCACTTCTTACCTGCAGCACGTCCCACACGTTCCATAAGACGGGCAAGCTTTTCGGCATCCTCCTGAGTCTTCATGAACGCACCCGAACCGCATTTCACGTCCAGAAGCAGACAATCGGCATTCAGCGCAAGCTTCTTGCTCATGATACTTGCACAGATCAGCGGAATACTGTCAACCGCCGAAGTTGCGTTTCTGAGAGCGTACATTTTCTTGTCCGCAGGACAGAGGTCACCGCTCTGAGAGATTATCGCAAATCCCGTAGTATTGACTATCTCCGCAAAATCTGCAAAAGGCAGTTCTGTACGGAAGCCGCTGATGCTTTCAAGCTTGTCGATAGTTCCGCCTGTATGGCCGAGTCCTCTGCCCGACATTTTCGGCACCTTTATACCGCATGCCGCCGCAACAGGTCCTATTACAAGGCTTGTCTTGTCGCCGACTCCGCCCGTACTGTGCTTGTCCACGGTAATGCCGTCGATGCAGCTGAGATCGAGTATGTCGCCGCTGTCACGCATAGCAAGGGTAAGGCTTACGGTTTCACGCTCGGTAAGTCCGTTAAGGCATACAGCCATAAGCCATGCCGCCATCTGATAATCAGCAGTTTCACCCGAAGTATAGCTGTTTACCAGCCACTTTATCTCCTCATCGGACAGTTCTTCTGATCGTTTGGTTTTACTGATAATATCAATTATATTCAAGTATCCCACCTCCTCATAATATATATTTTACCATATTATAACCAAAATTTCAATAGTTTCGGTGAAAAAAGTTTACAGAATTCTCAGCAGTACGATACACAGGTCAAAAGGTACACCCAGAAGCAGACTTCCGCACACATTAAAGCAGTTCAGCGGCACCTCTCCGCCGAACACACCTCCGAAGTGCTCCAGCAGAAGAAGTCCTGCAAATCCCGTAACAGAGCCGAAAAGTGCACTGCGGACCTTCCTTTTTCTGCTGTGATAGTAAAAAAGCATCACCGCCGCCGCAGCGCAGCACATAAGTACAAATAAACCGTTTGCCGTCATTTCACTTCTCCTTATAATAGTATGTAACCCAGCGCAAGGATGAGCTTCATATCTCCGCCCTCACGAAGCAGCGCAAACATCAGCGCACCTATCAGAAGCTTATCCTTGTCTGTACCGCCCGACAGTATCTGCCTCAGCAGATCACCGTGTTTTCCGCTGTTTTCCTGCGGTTTCACGGACACGGGAGGCGTCTCGGGCAGATCGGTCTGTCCGCCCTCCGAATAATGTGAGCTCACCGTACCTGCGGACATTTTACCGTCCGAACGTTCATGTCTTCTTCCCTGATGACCGTATCCTGCCATATCATCGCCTCCCTTCGCCTGTTTCAGAGCAGTTCGTTCAGAAGTCCGCTCTCCTTCGCCAGATTCCACAGGGCAAGTATCTTCAGAAGCTTCACCGCCTTATCAACTCTGCCCTGTTTTTCCTCACTGAGATGCGGTTTAAGCGCCATAAGCAGTTCTGTGTTCCTGTCATTGCCCTTCAACGCTCCCGCCATGCCCGAAAGCTTCATTATCGCACTCAGATCAGGCATACCCGTCTGCGGTGTACCGCTTTCGCCCTCTTCGGAAAGATCACCGCTTGCCAGCATCTGTGCAAGCTCCGTAAGCTGTCTGACGCTTTCCTCGTCCGAAAGCAGATCGGTTATTATATCCATGATCCCTTCATTTTCAGCCAAAAGATCACTCCCCCGAAAGCTTCTTGTAGAGCGCCTGTGCCTGCGGAGTGCTCATCAGTCTCTCAACGAGTTTCGGATCGTTCACCGCCTGACGGAATTTCGCCGCATCCTTTCCGTTCATTGCCGCAAGGGCATTATCGAACTTTCCCTCCTCAAGCTCTTTGCGGAGCTGTTCGGGCGGTACGCCTATTTTCTTGCTGACTACCGAGAGAAGTCCCGATATTTTCTGCGGATCAATACTGTTTTTGTTCATAATTCCTCCGTAAACTATTGATTTTTCTCCTCAGACCTGATATAATTATTTAACAGGCTATTAAAGTATATTATCCAAGGAGGTTCTGTATGCGTATAATCGTTATGTCCGACACTCACGGCAACTACCGTGCCCTGCAGTCAATAATCACCCGTAACGCTGATGCTGACTGGTTCATACACCTGGGCGACGGCGAACGCGACCTGGACCGCTTCATTCTTGCTAATCCCGAGTTTACCGAGAAAGTGATACACGTAAAGGGAAATTGCGACGAGAACAGTCTCAGTCCCGATTTCTTCGTTCTTCCGCTGCCCTTCGGGCATCGTATATTTGCAGCCCACGGTCACAGATACTTCGTCCGTGATTCACTTCTCCGCATAAAACAGGCTGCAATAGATAACGAATGTGATATCGTCCTCTACGGACACACTCATGTCCGCTATAACAAGTACGAGGACGGCTTATACATCATGAACCCCGGAAGCGCTTCCGCACCCTATGACAGCACAAAACCTTCATTCGGACATATCGACATATCGGAAGCAGGTGTTGTTACCAACATTGCCGACGTATAACATATTATATTCAATACCGCACAAATTGTTACAGGAGGAGTCATTATGGCCTATAATCCGGATTTCGATAAATACCGCAAACAGCTTAAAATGACCGAACACATATACAAGGTCTGTTTTTATATCGTTGTTTTCTACATCATAATCGATATAATAAATTTTGGTTCCAGTTTCATGTTTTCATCCTCAGATATGGCTATTGCTGCTGTTTTCTCAGGATTATTGATTCCGGGAGCATATGTCGGAATGACACTGTATTCCATTAAGGGTAAAAAGAATATCCTGCTGCTTATCGCTCCTGTTTTCACAGGTGCAGCTGCTCTCATAGGCGGATCATTGAGCACCGGTATTGTGAACGGATTTTTCACGTTCATAAATTTAGTCGTTGCGATAGTTCTCATACTTACAAACAAGCTCTACAATGAACTCAGCGAAAAAGAGGGATTCCCCTATTTTTCCGAGCTTATCGAGCACAACAAGGAAGAGAAGAAAAAATTCGAGGAGAACCATTTCGAGAAGCGCTATCAGGAGATAATACAGAACTCATCAAAGGACATGCTCGAACTCCCTGCTGAGATCCCCGTATCTACAGACCTCGGCGGAAAATCTGAAACAATGGATGAAATATAACACTATCGGCGGAGAAGTTCCGCCGATTTTTCTTTACAAAATCACTATTTACACTTGTATTTATTTATGGTATAATAGTATTCGGACTGTCCTGACAGTAAATTTAACGAAAGAAGTTTTCTGATAAATGGTTTTTTCAAGACTGTTTTTTATATATTTTTTCCTGCCGCTGTGTCTTCTTGCATATTCACTTGCAAGGGGAATTGACAGGAAAAACACCGTTCTTATAATATTCTCACTCGTATTTTATGCATGGGGCGAACCCGTTTACGTACTGCTGATGATACTCAGTGCAGCAGTGAACTACGCAGCCGCCCTTGTTATACACCACAGCCGAGGCAACGGCAGGGACCGTTCCGCAGTTGCCGCCGCCGTCATTTTCGACCTTCTTATGCTGGGAGTCTTCAAATACAGCGGATTCATCGCAGAAAATATCAATCTGCTTCTCCACACCTCCCTGAACGTCCCCCATATAAGGCTTCCCATAGGCATTAGCTTCTACACCTTCCAGACCATTTCCTACGTTATCGACGTATACTGGGAAAAGGTAGATGCACAGTTCAGCTTCAAGAAATTCCTGCTGTACGTGTGTCTCTTCCCTCAGCTTATAGCGGGACCTATAGTGCGCTACAGCGACATAGAAGCAGAGATAAACGAAAGAAGCGCCGACCTCAGCGATATTTCCTACGGTCTTAACAGGTTCGTGCTGGGACTTGCCAAAAAGGTGCTTATCGCAAATCAGCTTAGCATCGTTGCCGATAATCTTCTCGGCGGAAGCGGTATCTCACTTATGGGCGCATGGCTCGGTGCGGCAGTATACGGACTTCAGATCTATTTCGACTTCTCAGGCTATTCGGATATGGCGATCGGCATGGGCAGAGTTTTCGGTTTCCACTTTAACGAGAACTTCCGCCATCCATTCATCTGCAAGGACATCACCGAATTCTGGCAGCGCTGGCACATCTCTCTCAGCACCTTTTTCCGTGATTACCTCCTCTACATCCCTATTTTCGGCAAGCGCAGAAAGTACGGCGGACTCTTCCTCGTATGGCTCTGTACAGGCATCTGGCACGGTGCAAGCTGGAACTATATAATCTGGGGACTCTATTACGGACTCTTCGTATTCATGGAGATGCAGATAGGCAAAAAGCGCATGAAAAGCATCAGCACTCCCATACGCCATATCTACAGCAAACTTGTTATAATCATCGGATTCGGTATTTTCTACTTTGAGGATCTCGGCAAACTCGGCAGATTCTTTAAGGCTCTCATAGGACTCGGCGGAAGCGGCGTTATCTCTGCCTCCGACAAGCTGACCTTCTTTAATAATGTATGGCTGATAATCGCAGCTGTTGCACTGACCTTCCCGATAATCAGCACAGTAAAGAAGTACACCGAGAAAAACGAGATCGCTGTTTACGTAACTTCAGGAGTAACCGTATTCCTGTCTGCTGCGCTTCTTGTACTGACAAGCATAATGCTTGTGGATGCAACTACCAACCCATTCCTTTATTTCAGATTCTGAGGCAAATGTGATGAATGACAAGACTAAAACAATAATCAGGAACTCGATATCACTGGCAAATATAATCGCTGTAGTCTGGCTGCTGGGAACAGGCATGGGGTACCTTATTTTCGGTAAAAAGGATAAGATATCCACAGAGGAGAACCGCACCCTTGCAAAGTTCCCACACTTCACCCTCAGCAGCTATTTAAGCGGCGAATACACCGAAGCACTGGCTCATTACTTCGATGACAACGTCCCCAAGCGCAGGGAGTACAAGGACCTTATCGCCAAGAAATTCATTCCTCTCAAGGGAATAGAGTACGGAAGCGACAACATAACGATATACGGTTCCGCACCCGAAAAGCCCGAGGAAAAGCAGGAGCCTGCAACAGAAGCTCCCACTGAGGAAGTGACAGAAGCTCCCGAAAACACCGTCGAGGAAGCCGAAGTAACCGAAGCTCCGCAGCCCGAACCGGAACCGCAGGAGGTCAACAATGATGACGGTGAGCTGACCAATAACATCGTTGTTGCCAATAACCGCGGAATCATGCTCTACGGCGGCGGCTGGGGACGCGAGCTTGAATATGCGGATTACGTAAGCGAATACAAGCGTCAGCTCGGTGACGGAGTAAAGGTATGGTCAATGGTCATACCTACAGCCTGCTCATTCTATATGCCCGATAAGTTCAAGGAGCTTTCCGCAGACGAAAAGACCGACCTTGATACTATCAGTAACGCCCTTGTGGATGTCGGCAGCATCGATGCCTATTCCGCACTCGCAGAGCACAAGGACGAGCATATCTACTCCCGTACAGACCATCACTGGCAGCAGATCGGCGCTTACTACGCAGGAAGAGAGTTTGCAAAGGCTGCGGGTGTGCCTTACCCCGAACTGGACACATATGAAAGAGTGATCCTCAGCGGCTATGTAGGCACTCTTTACGGCTATACACAGAGCGCTTCACTCATTGACAATCCCGAGGATTTCGTTTACTACAAGCCAACGACGGAAATGACTGTAACTCGCTATAACACTTCATTCGGTGATCCATCTGTACAGCCTCTGCTGAACGATCCGATAAATATGGCTTCATCCAGCTATTACCTTGTTTTCGGCGGAGACGAGGCTATCACCCACGTTGAGACAGACTGCAAAAACGCAAGGACTCTCGTTATCTTCAAGGACAGCTACGGAAACGCACTTATGCCGCTCCTTACAAGCTCCTTCGAGAACATATACCTCTGCGATATACGATATTTCGACCTTAACGCCATAAAATTCATCAAGGATGTCGGCGCTACAGACGTACTTTTTACTATGTGTACCTTCTCCGCTATGGGAGATAACCATTACTGCATATATAATAACATGTATAAGTGAGTGATCCAATGAAAGAGCTTGAATTTCCATTCGACAGCAGATACATAATGCGTCACAGACGAGGCATAAAGAAGCAGCTCCTTGCAGACGGCAGCGAACGTATAAAAGTCAGGATAGCCGTTCTGGGAGGCTCCACCACCAACGATATAGTTTCGGCTATGGAGCTTTTCCTGCTGGATTCGGGCATCGAGCCCGCCTTCTGGCAGTCCGAGTACAACAGATTCTACGAGGACGCCGTTTTCGGCAATGAATCTCTTGAAAGCTTCCGTCCCGACGTGATATACATACACACCACCTCATGCAACCTGAAATATATTCCCGACGATCCGAACGAGACCGAGGACGATATAAAACAGCGCCTTGAAATGCAGACAAGTATACTGAAACAGGTCTGGACAAGTCTCGCAAAGAACTTCGGCGTTCCGATAATTCAGAACAACTTCGAGCTTCCGCTGTACCGTCATACAGGCAGCTATGACCGCTGGGGAATTACGGGACGTTCGGCATTTATCGACCGCATGAACCTTGCCGTATCGGAATACGCAAGGAACTGCCACGGATTCTATGTTAACGACATCAACTACCTGTCCGCAGCAGTGGGACTGGAAAAATGGCACGATCCCGACAGCTGGTTCCTCTATAAATACGCCATGAACATCGATGTGATACCCGATCTGGCTTACAGTACAGTCTGCATCATCCGCTCCCTCTACGGAAAAAACAAAAAAGCCGTCGCTCTCGACCTTGATAACACCCTCTGGGGCGGAGTCATCGGAGATGACGGTCAGGAGGGCATCGAGATAGGCGAGGAAACTGCCGAGGGCGAGTCCTATTCAATGCTTCAGAACTGGCTCAGGACCTACAAAAAGTACGGCATACTCCTTACGGTATGCTCCAAAAACGATGCAGAGAACGCACTTCTCGGACTGGAACACCCCAGCAGTATACTCCGTCCCGACGATTTTGCTTCCATAAAAGCCAACTGGCAGCCTAAAAGCGAGAACATCGAAGCCTCCGCTGCGGAGCTGGGACTGCTACCCGAAAGCTTCATTTTCGTGGACGATAACCCTGCCGAATGTGATATAGTATCATCACAGCTCCCGTCAGTAAGAACGATAGAGGCTTCATCCGTCAAGGACACCTTGTACCGTCTCAGCCGCAGCAGCTGGTTTGAAGTTACGGACCTCTCGGGAGACGACCTTGTAAGAAACGAAATGTACGCTGCAAATGCAAAGCGTCAGGCAATGCAGAAGCAGTTCACCAACTATACGGACTATCTGCTCAGTCTCAACATGCATGCAGAGATAGCCGACTTCACTCCTGTTTTCCTGCCGAGGATAACTCAGCTCACCAACAAGAGCAACCAGTTCAACCTCACTACACGCCGCTATACCTCCAAGGAAATGGAGGACATAAGCCGTTCTTCCGACAGGATAAGGCTCTGCGGAAGCCTTACGGACAAATTCGGCGATAACGGCATAGTATCGGTAATAATCGGCAGATGTGAAAAGGAGACTCTCCACGTTGAACTTTGGCTCATGAGCTGCCGTGTACTGAAAAGGGATATGGAATACGCTATGCTGGACGAACTTGTACACCAGTGCATACGCCGCGGCATAAGCAGGATAATGGGTTACTACTACAAGACCGAAAAAAACAGCATGGTCGCAGAGCTTTACGGCGATCTCGGTTTCACTCTGCTGAACAAGTCCGAGAACGGAAGCTCTGTCTGGAACCTCGATCTTGACACCTACGAAAATAAAAATAAAGTCATCAAGGTAAACGAAAAGGAGAAAATATATGAATGACCAGGACATAATAACACGACTCAACAGCGTATTCAGGGATGTATTTGACGATGATTCCCTGTCAGTTAACGAAAATACCACCTCCGCCGATATCGAGGACTGGGACAGCATAGAGCATATCAACCTTATCTCCGCCGTCGAGGACGAGTTCTCAATGCAGTTCAGGATGCGTGAGGTATCGGGAATGAAAAACGTGGGAGAAATGATAGCGATCATAAAAGAAAGGGGTCAGTAATGACTAAAGTCAGGAACAAAAAGCGCCGTATCATCATAGTCCTGACTGCATTTGCTATAATAGTCCTGCTGGAAGCATGGGGATATGCACTTGAAACGGTGAACTATACCGTAAGCTCATCAAAGGTAAGCAGTCCCGTAAGGATAGTTTTTATCTCTGATCTCCATAACGGCTTTTACGGCGGTAAAGACCAATCGGGTATATGGGACGAGATACAGGAACAGGATCCCGATATAGTGCTTTTCGGAGGCGACCTCATAGATATGTACGGCGGCTTTGACAACGCTCTTAAGCTCGCCGGACTCGTAAAGGCAGAATATCCCTGCGCCTACACTCCCGGGAACCACGAGATGATGCGTTCGGACCGTCAGGACTTCTACGATCAGCTTGATGCGCTTGGCGTTCCCCGACTTGAAGGCAGCTGCACCGAATTCACGGTAAACTATCAGAAAATACGCATCTGCGGAATTATCGACACAATAGAGTACGGAAAAAACGGAACTCAGCTTGAAAACTGCTGCGAACTGCTTGCTGAGGACTGCTATAACGTCCTCCTTTCGCACCAGCCGGAACAGACAGATGCCTGTATCGATGCCGCAAGGGAAGTGCCATTCGACCTTATACTCTCGGGACACGCTCACGGCGGACAGTGGGAGATACCATTCATTCTCGAACAGGGGCTGTACGCTCCCGACCAGGGAATATTCCCAGAAAGAACAAAGGGAATGTATGAATACGGTGATACCGTGCATATAATCAGCAAAGGACTCGCACGTCCCCTGAGAATGATATTCATTCCACGTATATTCAACCGTCCCGAGCTTACTGTCATCGATATTGAAGCGGCGGCAGAAGATTTTACAGGCAGCATTGAAATCCCCACTGAATAGGACATCATTCTCCTTTTTATCTTATATGGACGTGTTAAAAACCAGCGATAAAAAATAAGGCACTAATAAGCGGGGTGCAGGGAGCCGCTCGCTCCCTGCCGGAGTCCAGAGGCAGAGCCTTTGGCAGGTGCAGGGCAGAGCCCTGCGATACTAAGCGCTCAGCAAAGGGTGAATTTCAAAACAGTCCTGTGGACTGTTTTGAAAGAGGGAACGCCCTGCAAGAGAGGGCGTTCCCTTCTGACTCTACAGAAAGATCATCCTACGAACTGAATTCAAACCTAAGTAAATGTCTTTGCCTTGCCAACATAAAATAATACTTGTTTTTTCTGAAAAGGCATGATATAATATATAATGTATTTTTATGCGGACTTGCAGCCTCTCACCTGATAACTTACGGTTTCAGGCTGTTTTCACGTCCGCTCACACCAGTTTTACAAACCGATACAAGGAGCGGGGAAGCTTCCCCGATTTAGCAAAATGGATAAAAACAGTAATTTCAGCGAGTCCTCCTCAGACGTTATCTGCGGAAGGAATCCCGTTATCGAGGCACTTAAATCAGGTGCGCTCCTCGATACCATATACATCGACGGAAACGGCGGAAGTCTTAACGTTATACGCCGTCTCGCAAAGGAAAAGGGCGTTGTTGTAAAGGACGCCCAGGATAAAAAGCTCTCACAGCTCTCAGGCGGCGCTTCACATCAGGGAGTCGTTGCCGTAGGCGCATGCGGAGAGTACGTCACTATCGACGAGATACTTGCTGTATCCGAGAAAAAGGGCACAAAGCCTTTCATCATAATCTGCGACGAAATAGAGGATCCACATAACCTCGGTGCTATCATCCGTACTGCCGAAACTTCGGGTGCAGACGGTGTTATCATCCCCAAAAGAAGAAGCGCAAGCCTCAATGCTACCGTTTTCAAGACCTCGGCAGGCGCTGCAAGCTATGTGCCTGTTGCAAGAGTTTCCAACCTCGCCGCTGCTATCGACGAACTTAAGGAAAAAGGCGTATGGATTTACGGTACGGACGCTTCGGGCAGTGACTACTCCGAGACCGACTTCACAGGAAGCTGCGGACTTGTCATAGGTTCCGAGGGATTCGGCATCAGCAAACTGATACAGAAAAAATGTGATTTCATGATAAAACTGCCTATGCTTGGCAGGATAAATTCGCTCAACGCATCTGTTGCGGCAGGCATCTTCATGTACGAGGTGCTGCGCCAGCGCAGGGCAGAGGGCAGATAAGGAGGTAACCATGCCCGATAATAAACTATCACTTGAAGACATACTCGAAGAATATTCCCCCGATGCATCGGATACTTACCCCCATGTCGGCAGAGTCGACGCACAGAAGATAATCAACTCAACTCTTCCCGAACCTGCACTTCAGCCGCCTCCGCCGCCCCAGCGCAGACCGGTTTCGCACGAGAAGAACGAGCTGTTCGATAAGCCGAAAGACGAAGCGGTCATCGCTGAACAGAAGCCTGCCGATCCTTCACGAAATACCATAGCTGTTGCAAGTTCCGAGGGTATAAGCGATGTCAAGGACATAATGGCTCAGAAGGCTCCCGAACCTGATGAAACGGGTGCAGCTCCGATGATAAGGCGTATGTCCGACTCTACAAGAGCCAAAGAAGCTGCAAAACAGCAGAAAAAGCACAAGAAGTCCCGCCGTCAGAAGGACGCAGGATTCACATACAAAAAGGAAACTCCAAGCGGAGAGTACATGTACGATCCGCCGAATATAAGCCGCAGAAAGCGCAGCCGCGGTGAGATACTCACCGATGCGAACGGTCCCGACAGCTGGAGAAACGTTACGGATATCGTCCCCTCTCCTGCTGCGGTTGAAGCTGCAAAGCCTGCTGAAAATGCTCCAAGGGCAGATGTCACGAGCATAGACCTCAGTGCAAAACCGGAAGTGCCCGATCAGGCGCTTGATGTCCATATCCAGCACGATACCGAGGAGCAGACAGGCGCAAAGACTAAAAAGCGCCGTACAAAGCGTTTGGTTGACTTCAACTACTACGGCGATGTTGAGGACGTTGGACGTGATATCTACGAGCTGAAAAATGTGCTCACCTCACGAGTCGGCACACTTGCTCTCACTGCCTTCCTCAGTCTTTACATAACGGTATGCGACCAGTTCGGACTGCCGATACTTGATATACTCAGCCGTGAGCATATCTTCTCGTATCTGCTGGTGCATCTCATACTCGGCGCTATCGCATTGGTGGTATCGCTTCCAGTTATAACCAAGGGCGTAAAGAACCTTTTCACCATGAGCGCTGACAGCGATTCGATGTCCGCAATTACCGCAATAGCTTGTACCCTTGCACTGCTTTTCGCTTTCTTCCGCATGGACATGGCTAAGGCAGAGACCATACACGTCTATATGCCTGTAGGCATACTTGCACTTCTGTTCAACGCAATAGGAAAGCTCCTGATACTTCGCCGTGCGGACAGGAACTTCCGCTTCATATCGCAGGAATTCGACCGCCATGCAGTTGTCTACGTCAGGGATGAGGAACGTGCAGAAAGGCTTACAAGAGGTACTATAGGCGATTTCCCGATACTTGCGGCAATGCGTAAGACCGACTTCCTTACGGACTTCCTGAGATATACCTACTCATCAGATATAACCGATTCATACTGCCGCAAGGCTGCACCTATATGCCTTGTGGTATCAATGATAGTATCGATAGTTCTCACTATAGTGAGAATGGGCACACTTGCTTCCGTAAATTCGGCAGTATTCGGACTTTCCATATTCAGTATGCTGATATGTGCTGCAGCCTGCATAGGTATGCCGTTCGTAGCGAACGTTCCGCTTGAAAAGGTATCACACCAGACTCTCAGGAACAAGGGCATCCTCCTCGGATACCAGAGCGTTGACGACCTTTACGATGCAAACTCGATCCTCGTCAGTGCGGACACCTTCTTCCCCGAAGGTACTGTAAAAATGGGCGGCATCAAGGTATTCTCGAATACCAAGCCGGATGAAGCTCTTCTTGAAGCAGCAAGCCTTTCAACTCACGCAGGAAGCATCATGCGTCGTCTTTTCAGTGACGTTGTAGTTCCCGGAAAGGACGATATACTCTATCCTATCGAGAATTTCTCTATCGAAGAGGATCAGGGACTCTGCGGCTGGATAAACAACAGACGAGTTCTCCTCGGAAGCCGCGAGCTTATGACAAGCCACAATATAGAGGGCGTTCCCACAAAGGCAAAGGAAGCCGAATACGCTACCGAGGGACAGATACCGCTCTATCTCTCGATCTCAGGCAACCTTGCAGCAATGTTCATGGTCGAGCTGAATGCCGACAGGTACGTTAAGCGCTGGGCAAAGCGTCTTGCCAAGAGCAAGGTCTATATGATAACCAAGAGCGTTGATCCCTGCCTTACATCAGGCTATATCGCCTCACTTTTCGGTATTCCCGACGAGATGATAAAAGTTATCCCCAAGCGTCTTTACGAAGACTTCGACTCGGAAACAAAGAAAACAGTACGCATGAGCGCTTCTATGGCATGTACAGGAAGATTCAGCTCTATGGCACAGCTTATCTTAGGTACTAAGGTAATACACATATCCGCTATCATAGGTCTTATAGTACAGACGGTTTCAATACTTACGGGACTCGGTCTCGGTATGATGATGATACTGTCAAAGGCGTTTGAGATAAACTATGTTTACATGTCCGCCTTGGCACTTGTCATCTACAATCTTCTTGTAACTGCCGTGACCTGCATAGCAGTAAGCATTAAAAAGCTGAAATAATATACGCCGCGCATCGGCTATCAGATAAGGACTGCCGTTCAAGCGGTCCTTATTTCTTCGGAAAGGAGAAAGGATAAATGTCAGACAACAAAATGAAAGGATTAAAGAAAAAAACTCATAAGGACAACTCGGATAACGAAAATACCATATACGCTATCCCAAGCTCATCAAATTATCCACGTACATCAGGTCCTGCTGACAGCACAGATACTCAGCCGCTGCCTAAGTACGGCAGTCAGCCAAATTACGGTCAACCACAGCAGTACAACGGTCAGCCGAATTACGGTCAGCCTCAGCAGTACAATGGTCAGCCAAATTACGGACAGCCTCAGCAGTACAACGGTCAGCCAAATTACGGACAGCCTCAGCAGTACAACGGTCAGCCGAATTACGGACAGCCTCAGCAGTACAACGGTCAGCCAAACTACGGTCAGCCGCAACAGTACGGCGGTCAGCCGAATTACGGTCAGCCTCAGCAGTACAACGGTCAGCCGAATTACGGACAGCCACAACAGTACGGCGGTCAGCCGAATTACGGACAGCCTCAGCAGTACAATGGTCAGCCAAACTACGGACAGCCGCAACAGTACGGCGGTCAGCCAAACTACGGACAGCCTCAGCAGTACAACGGTCAGCCAAATTACAGTCAGCCACAACAGCGTCCGCAGAACACTTCCCAACAGCACAGAAAAAGCTCCGGTTCATCAGCACCAAGACCTCGTCCCACTGCTCCCGCACCAAAGCCAAAGAAACAAAAAAGAAAGCACAAGAGCCTGCTTTCAAGGATAATAAAAAAGATAATCGTTTCGCTCCTTACTATCCTGATACTTCTTTTCGCACTCTACTCCTGCGCTTCATTGGCTCTCATCAAGAAGCTCAACCACCAGGAATCGGGAAGCCGTGCCCGTACAGCAGGCGCACTCCAGTCAGTCGGAGTTACAAGCGTACTCCTCATAGGTACGGACGGACGTTCACTCACCGAACAGGGACGCTCCGACACTATGATACTCATGTCCATAAACAGCAAAAAGCGTAAGATAACGCTCACATCGTTCATGCGTGACTGCTATGTGGAGATACCGGGAAGAGGCTGGGACAAGCTCAATGCCGCTTACTCCTACGGCGGTGCAGACCTGCTTATGGATACTATCGAGAGCAACTTCAAGGTCAAGATAGACGATTACTTATGCGTTAACTTCATGTCATTCGCCGCACTTATCGACTCTGTAGGCGGTGTTGATATGGACGTTTCGGACGCAGAAGCAGGCGAGATAAATACTATCCTCCAGGCAGAGGTCAACGAGATAATGGGCGACAACACCTTCGACGACCTTCTCTCAGGCGGCGGAAAACTCCACCTCGACGGCAAACAGGCACTTTCCTACGCACGTATAAGATACATCGGAAACGCCGACTTTGAGCGTACACAGCGTCAGCGAGAGGTTCTTACACAGGTTATCGGCAAGGCGAAGAAGCTGAGACCTGATACCATAAAGAACATCGCAACAGACGTTATGCCAAAGCTTGTCACAAATATGGAGACTCCCGAGCTTTATCTGCTTTCACTGAGAGCTCCTATCGCATCACAGTATGAGATAGAGCAGATACAGATACCTGCCGAGGGTACTTACTACGGCGACAGCGCCCTTATAGGCGAAGATTACCTTTCCGTACTCATGGTCGATTTCGACCAGAACCACAATATAATTGCGGATAAGGTATTCAGCTGAACTAATTAAGATCACAAATAAAGGGACACTTCGTAAAGGGTGTACTCATATAGCAACTTTATATGTAATTATCGGGGGCAAACCTTTC
>ERZ795052.344-NODE-344-length-70974-cov-11.303614_pt1 | contig 70974 bp, 65 predicted proteins | sample MGYA00375136_ERZ795052 | MGnify/ENA primary metagenome ERZ795052 (study PRJEB30181, sample SAMN05720156) | activated sludge metagenome | isolation source: Anaerobic digester | place: Japan | collected 2015-05-26 ...
ACCCACTGGTGTGATTACTTTGCCACCGCTACCAAAGCCAGTATCAAGCGTACCGCTGGGATTGTAGCGTACAACAGCAAAGTCATCATTAATTCCATTAGAGCTATAGCCTGCGACAAGGATTTTACCATCGTTTTGCAGTGCCATTGCGTATACCAGATCATGTGATGAACCCACTGGTGTGATTACTTTGCCACCGCTACCAAAGCCAGTATCAAGCATACCGTCGGGATTGTAGCGTACAACAGCAAAGTCATAATTACTTCCAAGGCTATGACCTGCGACAAGGATTTTACCATCGTTTTGCAGTGCCATTGCGCGTCCAAAATCATCGGATGAACCCACTGGTGTGATTACTTTGCCACCGCTACCAAAGCCAGTATCAAGCGTACCATCGGGATTGTAGCGTACAACAGCAAAGTCTTGATTACTTCCAAGGCTACAACCTGCGACAAGGATTTTACCATCGTTTTGCAATGCCATTGCGTTTCTTAAATCATTTGATGAACCCACTGGTGTGATTACTTTGCCACCGCTACCAAAGCTATCATCCAATGAACCTGAAGCCTTCCACCATGCATACAGGGTTACATCATAGCTGTCCATTACAAATGTCTCTCCCGGGCTATATGCTGAGCCCATCCCATCTTCCTGTATATTCCAGCCAGCAAAGGCAAAACCTGTTTTTGCAAGGTTCTCTGTGTTCCCCAACACCACAACCGTCTGTCCCTCTTCATAGGCGGTGGAATCCTGTGGCACGCTTCCGCTTGTTGCACCATTTTCATCATAGATAACCATATAGGTTGGTATTGCTGGATTGATTGTTCCGGTATTTTCTGAACTACCTGAACTACCTGAACAGCTCAAAAACAGTACAACTACTCCCATACAAAGTAAAAAGACTGGAAAGGTTAATCGTTGTTTCATGATATCTCGCTATAAACTTACATGGAATTGTTATGGTCGGTTGATATGATGTATCTGCATATTAATCATAACAATATCAATATTTTGTCAACTATTTTATTTCTATCCTATATACTATATATATACCATAAGATTTTTTCTATACAATTAGTATTATTGTGTTTTTGTTGTATCATCATACTTTCTTTTGTTGGGCAACTAAAGTTTTATCACTTCGTAAGGGGATATTTATGCGCTCAATATCCCCCTTACTAACCCCTAAAGCGCACCTCAGGCGGCGGTGTGCCTTATCCCGCTGTATTGATTATATCCTTGCCATCGTGCTGCGGAAGACATCCTGTCTTTGTCCTCGCACGAGCCGTAGAGCGCTACGGCATCCGTGCCTTCGCTGTTTTTTCGTTCTTATACAGTAATAAGTCATTATCAGCATAAAATATGCTGTTAATTCTTCATAACAGTTTTTGTGGTTTCATTCCGTAGAGATGAAAAAAATGGGGTCAGAGCCCTGGTACTTTTCTTCGTTTGTTCAAAAAAAGGGGGGAGGTACACGATTCTTTGGCAGCGGCTCAGGATGACCGGGAAAAAATAAAAAATTTAAAAAACAGGTTGACAATCACTTAAAATGTAATACAATAATACTATAATACATTAAATATAAACATAATAATATTTATGACCATACAATTTATGTCATAACTTTAAGGAGGTTTCAATGGCAAAAGGTGACAGAGTTGCAATTATTGATGGGTGCCGTACCCCTTTTTTACGTTCCGGAACAGCATACAGGGAGATGATGGCATATGCTATCTGTCGTCATGCTGTGAAGGGTTTGGTGGCAAAAACCGGTATCCCCAATGATATGGTTGACCATGGTATCATGGGATCGGTGCTCACCGATGTTAAAACAACCAATGTTGCTCGTGAGATTATGCTGGCGGCTGCACTGCCAAATACCATCCCCGCCTATACGTGTACTGTGGCATGTATATCTGCAAATGCTGCTATTATAAGTGCTGCCAACCTGATCGTTAATGGGAATGCGGATTGTATCATTGCAGGCGGTGTTGAAACATTTTCGGATCCGGATATAAAAATTTCAAAGAACTATCGCCAATTTATTATGGACTTAACCATGTTTAAACGTCCCAGAACTATTGTGGGAAAGCTTAAACTGTTAAAGGGCATGAGCTTTAAAGATTTTATCGTTCCCGAACAACCTGAAATAGGTGAGTTTTCCACTCAACTGCGTATGGGTGATACTGCTGATAGGCTGGCAAAAAGGCTGGGGATATCACAGCGCGAGCAGGATGCATTTGCTGCGCTGTCGCATAACCGAGCTGCAGCAGCATGGGAACAAGGGATATTAAAAAAAGAGGTTGTGCCGGTTGTAACCCCGCAGGGCAGACTGGTAGACAAAGATAATGGTTTCAGAAAAGGGACAAGAGCTGAAAAATTAGCTGCACTCAAGCCTGCATTTGATAAGCGCTACGGTACAGTAACTGCCGGCAACTCTTCATTTTTAACCGATGGCGGCGCTGCAGTGCTTTTGATGAGTGAAACGCTGGCTAAAAAAATGAGATTAAAACCGCTTGCCTATATCAAATCGTATGCCTTTACGGCTCAGGATTTATGGGAAGAGCTGTTACTTGGTCCTGTCTTTTCCATACCAAAAGCACTGGCAATGGGTAAATTAAAATTTAAAGACATTGGAGTGTGGGAAATTCATGAGGCATTTGGCGTTCAGATGGTTGCTGTAGTGCAATGCCTTGCCTCTGACTCGTTTTGCAAAAACAGGCTGGGATTGTCCGGTAAAGTAGGTGAGATTAATCATGATGACCTTAACATCTATGGCGGTTCGCTATCGCTGGGGCATCCATTTGGTGCAACAGGTGCACGCCTTGTAACAACATGTGCCAATCGTTTGCAGGAAAGTGGCAAGCGTTACGGTGTTGTTGCCGGGTGTGCTGCTGGTGCGATTGGCAACGCAATTATATTAGAACGATCATAAGGAGGACTGCAATGAACGCATTCACCTATTGTAAACCTGAGGTTTTGAACGATGTGCTGGTAGTAACAATAGATTGTCCCGGCAAAGTTAATAAAGTTTCCAGTGCTATGCTCAATGAAATGGAAGTAATTATTAATGATGTAAAGAGCAAAAAATATAAAGGTTTGGCGATAGTTAGCGGGAAGGATGACAATTTTGTGGTAGGGGCTGATCTTGATGAACTTACATCCATGAAAACTGAAGATGAGATTAGAGCGTATATTACAAAAGCAAATAGTGTTTTGTCCGGATTAGAGAAACTTCCCTTCCCAACAGTTTGTGTTATCAATGGCAACTGTCTGGGTGGCGGTGTGGAGCTGGCACTGGTTACCGATTACCGCATTGCAACTGATTCCACAAACACCGTGATAGGATTTCCTGAAATTAAATTAGGACTTATTCCTGCTGCGGGAGGAACACAACGTCTTCCACGATTAATCGGGATTCAACATGCACTTCCCCTCATTGTGCAGGGATCAACTATACGGGCAAGGCGTGCAAAACGGCTTGGGATTATTGATGAGATAGTTATGCCGTATGGATTAAAAGAAATAGCAGTGAAAAAGGTATTACAGCTAAAAGGTAAACGAACAATAAAACGAAAAAGAACATTTGCTGAGTGGCTTTTAGAATCAAATCCGTTAGGGCGCAGTATCATATTTTCAAAGGCACGCACCATGGTGATGAGGCAAACACGGGGGTTATATCCGGCTGCTGTTGCTGTCATTGACGCTGTTGAATATGGTTATAAAACAACTATCGCAAAAGGCATTGCAAAGGACAGTGAGCGTTTTATTCATCTTGTTCAAAGTTATCAATCACAATCACTTGTAAACCTCTTTTTTGCCATGACCGATTTAAAGAAAAATCCGTTTAAAAAAATGGAAAAAAATGTGTCAAAGCTGGCCGTCATTGGAACGGGGCTCATGGGTAGCGGTATTGCTTTCGTTTCATTGCCGCTGTGCGATACGGTGCTGTTAAAAGACACCTCGCTTGATTTTGTTACACGCAGCATGGCACAGATTAGAAAAAGCCTGGAAAAGCGGGCGCAGTCGGGGGCTATCCGTAATTTTGACAAGGAGGTAATGTACGGAAAACTTATTCCATGCGATGATTATACCTATTTTAAAAATACTGATTTGGTCATTGAAGCCGTTTTTGAAGATTTGCAATTAAAGCAAAATCTGGTAAAACAGGTTGAGGCTGTTTGCGGCGATACCACTATTGTTGCATCAAATACCTCGGCAATTCCTATCAGCCTTATTGCGAAAGCATCAAAGCGTCCGCAGAATATGATAGGGATGCATTACTTTTCACCCGTACCTGCCATGCCATTGTTAGAAATAATAAAAACCGCAAAAACAGCAGATTGGGTGGTGGCGACAGCTGTTGCAACCGGGATAGCTCAGGGAAAAAGTTGTATTGTGGTAAAGGATGGTCCTGGTTTTTATACAACCAGAATATTAGCACCGTATCTGAATGAGAGTGTTGTTTTGATTGAAGAAGGTGTACCAATGAATGATATTGATAGCGCTATGCTTGCGTTTGGCTATCCGATTGGTCCCATAGCACTGCTGGACGAGGTTGGTATAGATGTTGGTGCCCATGTTACCATTGAATTAGGACAGATGTTTACCGCGCGGGGTGCTGCACCGTCCAATGTTCTGCCGTTGCTTTTAAGCAAAGGCTTTAAGGGCAAAAAAAATAAAAAAGGATTTTATATGTACGATAGTCCTAAGAAAAAAGGCATGCGTTTGCCCAATAAAGAAGTGTACACGGTCATAGGGAAAGTAACTCCAGAAGCAATATCAGTAGAAGAGATTCAACAGCGGGTAAGCCTTATGATGATAAATGAAGCAGCTCACTGCTTGCAGGAAGGTATAATCTCCTCACCGCGTGACGGCGATGTTGGTTCCGTTCTGGGATTGGGTTTTCCACCATTTAAGGGCGGAATATTTAGATATATTGACCATGAAGGTGCCGGTACCATTGTTGATACCATGTTGCAATACTACAACAGGGGTCTGGAGCGTTTTAAACCTGCAATGATACTGGCAGATATGGCAAAAACGGATAAGCGATTTTATAAGGATTAAATAAATGGAACGTTCAATTCAGTTTACGCAGGAGCATGCTCTGTTCAGGCAAACCGTACGCAAGTTTTTTGAGCAACAGGTAATGCCTTTTTACGATACATGGGAACATGAAGGCATTGTGCCTCGTGAGATGTGGAATCGCTGCGGTCAGCTTGGTTTGCTTCTTCCATGGCTTGAGGAACAATATGGCGGTCCAGGTGGCGACTTCCTCTATTCGGTTATTCTCAATGAGGAGCTGGCATACAGCGGTGCTAATTCATTTATGATTCCACTCCACAATGATATTGTTGCGCCATATATATACTCATTTGGCACAGAAGAACAAAAGATGAAATACCTGCCAAAATGCGCTTCAGGGGAGATAGTGCTTGCCATTGCAATGACCGAACCGGAGGCGGGTTCGGATCTTGCAGGCATGAAAACCAGTGCTGTTTCCAATGGCGATAGCTGGGTGCTCAATGGTCAGAAAACATTTATATCAAATGGTATCCTGGCAGATCTGGTTATAGTTGCAGCCAGGTCGTCAAAAGAGTTACCTCCCCATCAGTCGGTAAGCCTTTTTTTAGTTGAAGATGGGACTGAAGGCTTTACCAGAGGGAAACCCATCAAAAAGATTGGTCTTAAAGCGCAGGATACAGCCGAACTATTTTTTGATAACTGTCGCATCCCTGACAATAATCTTTTAGGACAGGAAGGACAGGGATTTATTTATCTTATGCAGAAGCTGCAACAGGAAAGGCTGGTATGTGCGTTAACTTCACAAGCAGCCATGGAAAAATGTTTGGCAATAACTATCGATTATGTAAAAGAGCGAAAGTTATTTGGGAAACCACTTTCAAAATTTCAGAATACGCAGTTTACCATTGCCGAAATGGCTTCGGAAATTGCAGCTGGCAGAAGCTTTATTGATGATCTGATACATCACCATATACAGGGTCATGATGTAGTGAAAGAAACCTGTATGGCTAAATACTGGATATGTGAAACTGCCAAACGTGTTGCTGACCGTTGCTTGCAGCTTTTTGGAGGGTATGGGTATTGTCTGGAATACCCGGTATCACGATTTTATGTGGATGCTCGTATACAAACTATTTATGCTGGTACATCTGAAGTTATGAAGATGATTGTATCCAGAATGATGGGGTTGTGATTTATTAGTTGACAAATCCCTTTGTAGACGATGTAATCCATGCGTTTTCACAAATATGTTCATAAATCAAAATATGTTGATTTGCGGAGGTTTATATGAATACTGTGATACGCAAGGGTTACACCTATGCAACGTGGTTATTCATTGGCGTTGATACCGCATTCTGGGGAACCATCTCGCTTTTTTCATGGTTTGTCAGCCCCAGAGGTGACCTTGCTCATTTTTGCATGCAAAACTGGTCAAAGAATATACTATGGTTTTGTGGGATACGATATCAGGTGGAGGGTATTGAAAATATTTCAAAAGAACATGTTCAGATATTTGCATCCAATCATCAAAGTTTTTTTGATATATGGCTTTTGAGTGCCATTATTCCGGTAAAGTTTGGCTGGACGGCAAAAAAAGAACTATTCAAAATACCATTCATGGGATGGCACATGTCTTTAAGCGGTTATATAGCCATAGATAGAAAAAATAAAGAGCGGTCAAGAGCCAGCATGAAAGAGGCAGCAGTAAAAATACGAAAGGGAAACCGTATTATGATATTTCCTGAGGGTACGCGCAGCCGTACGGGAGTGCTCCAACCCTTTAAAAAAGGGTTATTTTATTTATGCATTGAGACAGGCGTGCCGATAGTTCCTATTTATATCCATGGCACCTATCAACGATTAAAGCCCGAAACCGGGGATATTAACCCTGGAAAAGTATATGTTATGATAGGGGAGGAGATGCCAACAGACGAATATACTATTAATACCATCGAGAAGGCAATGAATGATTTACGGGATAGAATTTTAACTTTACAAAATGAGTGCCTGAAGCGATATGGTGAAGCAGTGTAAGATTTTGAATGCAATTTATAGATAGTATGGAGATTTTCAAATATGGAAGACTTAAAAAAAGCATATCGAACCATCATGGATGACCATTTTCCGGATACCATGACCATTAGCTTTGGGAATCAAACGCTGATATATAAAAAACGAACCTGGAAGATCAATGATGATGGGCAGTTGATTGAAAAGGGATTGCGGTATGGTGAAAATCCCGGGCAGGAAGCAGCACTCTATGAGCTTGTTAATGGCAATCTTGTGCTGGGGGATTGTGAATTCATAAGCCCCGGTCATTCGCTGGTAAGTGGCATTGATGAATCGATGATGCTGCAGTTTGGGAAGCATCCCGGCAAGATTAACCTTACCGATATTGATAACGCTCTGAATATAGTAAAATATTTAATGAAGCAACCAGCTGCTGTTATCGTTAAGCACAATAATCCCTGTGGTGTTGCTTATGGAGTAACTATCGCCCAGGCATATAACAGGGCAAACAGGGCTGACCGTATTGCAGCTTTTGGTGGATGTGTTGTCTGCAACAGAGCTGTAGATAAAGAAACTGCACAGCTTATTTCACAAAATTATCTGGAGGTGCTGGTTGCTCCGGATTTTGAGCCCGGAGTCATGGATATATTGTCAAAGAAGAAGGACCTTCGCATTGTAAGGATTCAGCGTATTGACAGGCTTGAAGAGTATAAGCAATTGCGCTTTGTTGACTTTAAATCGCTGATTGATGGCGGCATCATAGTTCAGCAATCACCGGTTACTATCATTAATTCTAAAGATGATTTAAAACCTGCACAGGCAGAATATAAGGGGCAGCTTTATAAAATTGACCGTTTGCCAACCCCCCGGGAATATGAAGACCTTTTGTTTGGCTGGTTTGTGGAGCAGGGTGTTACCTCAAATTCGGTACTGTATGTTAAGGATGGGGTAACCGTTGGCATAGGTACCGGCGAGCAGGATAGGGTAGGCGTAGCCGAAATTGCCGTGCAGAAAGCCTATACCAAATATGCCGATATGCTATGTTTTGATAACTATGGAATTTCGTACTATCAGTTAGCACTTGAGGTTGAAAAAGGATTGCGTAAAGCAAGCGATAAAATAGCAATTGATGAAGCTACAAAAGAAGCAAAGGGCGGACTCATTGGAGCAAGCATGGTTTCGGATGCATTCTTCCCATTCAGGGATGGTGTAGACGTGGGTATAAAGCAGGGTATCTCTGCCATTGTGCAGCCCGGCGGTTCAATCCGCGATTGGGAGAGTATAATGGCATGCAATGAAGCTAATCCAAAAGTGGCTATGGTTTTTACCGGGCAGCGTGCGTTTAAACATTAAAGGCAAAGGCGTTCAATGACGCTTTTGCTCATATTCCTTTATATATTCTTCTATAAGGCTTCCTGTTTTATGTGGCTCTTCTTTTACCGGTTTCATGCGCCGGGCTGCAACATTACCTATGGCTTTAACGGGTTTCTTGAACAGTCCAACAATAATATCTATACCATCACGAATTATAGTGAACAATTTTTTTACAATAGATGTTCTGGTGCCTTTTGGAGTAGTACGCATAGGAGTAATGCTTGAGGCAACTGTCTCTGCTACATTTTTTACACCATACATTGCTGGAATTGGATTGTAGCTATCCTTAACATACGCTTTTTGTGGTCTAAAGGGGACCTGTTTTGGCAATCTGCTTGTTAGTAATATGTTTGTCCCTGATTCGGTTGACTTATCAATAATAAACAGGAATATATAATATATATAGAGAAATAAATTTCCAAAGATGGCAAAAAAGTGATACCATATATCCATGAATGCCCAGAAGACATCAACCCAGATTTTTAAAAAATCTACAATCTTATAGAAGAAGTTGAAAAAATTATCAACGGTATTAATCCAGAATTGCTTTACAACACGATAGTTCATAACAGTAACCTCAGCAATACTAATAAATGAAGACTATAAACATATAGTAAATTCCCTGTAAAAAGAGTCAATTAAATTATTGCAATTGCAGGCTGCTATATTATTTGTACTATTTTGTTTATAGCTTGTTTTCGATAGTTTTTTAAATTAATTGTATTTTATAAGTGTATTTTATTTAAAAAATCTTGATAATAGTGTTGTATATTATATACTTGACACTATGGAATATTTAACAGCTATACGGCCATATATAATTAAAAGGTTAGAACAAATAAAAAAAGCGGATGTACTTATTGGCATTCCCTGTTTTAACAATGAAGCAACGATAGCCAATGTTATGACAATGGTAAGCGAAGGTCTGTTTACATATTATAATGATGTAAGGCCGGTACTGTTTGTTTCTGATGGTGGTTCTACTGATGATACACGCGATATCGCTCAATCAATAGAACTTAAGCCATGGCAGGAACGGATAATACAGATTTATCGTGGGGTTGCCGGGAAAGGTTCAGCATTCAGAGCAATTTTTGAGGCGGCACAGATACTTGATGTAGATGCGTGCATAGTTGTTGATTCAGATTTACGCAGTATATCTCCTGATTGGATTAAACTGTTGTTATCGCCAGTACTTGAAAAAGACTTTGAGTACGTTGCACCGGTGTATACACGGTATAAATATGATGGAACTATCACCAACAACATTGTCTACAACATTATTCGTGCAGTGTTTGGGAAAAGGATACGACAGCCAATTGGTGGTGACTTTGCAATCTCAAAGAATCTTGCAAAAATTTATTTAGACAAGCCGGTCTGGACAACCGATATAGCCCGTTTTGGTATTGATATATTCATGACTGTCAATGCTATTGTGAGTCATGTGAAGATATGTCAGGCAAATCTTGGTGTAAAAATTCATGATGCAAAAGATCCTGCGCAATCACTTGGTCCTATGTTTGTTCAGGTTATCGGAACGCTTTTCAATCTTATGGAAGGGTATGAACCGTACTGGAAAAATATTGAACGCAGTAAACCTGTGCCAACCTTTGGCGATATCAATGCTAGTGAGCCTGAACCAATAGAAGTTAATTTAGAAAGGCTGGTGAATGAGTACAAGTTAGGGTTTTCACAATTTCATTCATTGTATCAAGAGATGTTTTCAAGTGATGTGTATAATGCGCTGTTGTCTTCATCAAAGCTTGATGTTATACATTTTTCAATACCTGTTGAAGTCTGGGTTAAGGTTGTGTATGAACTTTCTGCTATTTATCATACATGGAAGATAAATAAAGTACGTTTAATAAACCTTATGGTGCCATTATATTTTGGCAGGATTGCTTCATTTATCAATGAAACATTGTCAATGAATTCGTTTCAGGCTGAGGAAGAGGTGGAAAAACAGGCGCAGGTTTTTGAAAACTATAAACCGTATTTAATAGAAAAGTGGCAGTTACAGGGTAAGGATATACCATTTGCGTAATAGCATATTATACTTTTTTAAAAAATTGTATTTCACGTTGTAATAATGATATCCTATCTTTTAAATTTATAGAATTTGCGGCCAGCTCTTCTGAACGAGCAGCAATTCCCTGGGTTGATTCATTAATGATACTGACAGATTTTATTACATTGTCTGATGCAGTTTGCTGTTCCCTTACGGAATTATTGATGATTGAAGAAATATCTTTAACTTTAGTCATCTCTTCAACAAACTGATTCTTAGTGTTATTTTGTATTTCCATTTTATTTGATATTTCGTACATCATTGTACCAATCATTGAAAATCCTTCAATAATGCTTTGAATTGTTGAAACCGTATTCTGTATATTGACAATACCATTTTTTATTTCGTTATCGCTGGATAAAATCAATTTTTCTATATCTTTTAAACTTGTAGCGGTTTGCTCTGCTAATTTTCCAACCTCTGATGCAACAACAGCAAACCCTTTGCCAGCCTCACCGGCACGGGCTGCTTCAATGGCTGCATTAAGTGCCAGTAGATTAATATGATCAGAAATAGTGTCAATAATTGCTATAATATCAATTATTTTTTGCGAGCTTTTCTGTATGGAGGTCATAGATTCATGCATGGTTTGGAGCATATCCTGACCTTCTTTTGCTTTTGTCTGAAATTTATTGCTGTTTTCCTTTGCATCAATTATAATTTTATTTAAATCATTCATTATTTCAGTTAATGAATCAAACGTAGCTATCATGGTTGAGATACTTACATCTTGCTGATTAACACTTTTGCTGATTTCTTCAAATCCTGCCCCCAATTGTTCCATGGTTGCCATTATTTCTTCTGAAGAAGAGGCTAACGTATTGCTGTTTTCAGAAAAATCTTGTGTTGATTGAGAAACTTCATCTGATGCTGTAAAGGTTTCCTGAATTATTTGACTTACATCTTCTATAATATTTCGCAATTTATCCATGAATGCATTAAACCATGCACCCAGTAGGTCTATTTCATTTGCTGCATTACTTTGGTATATTGAGCATTGCAAGCATGATTTGAATTGTCCTTCCAATATAAATTTGCAATGTATGTCGTTACCAAACTTTTTAGCAATACTGCCTATTTCAAAAAAACAATGTTTTGAAGATGTATAGGGGATAAAGGTTTCACCTTGTTTCATAAAAATTTCAATATTGTTTTTATTGAATGTTACTGGATATTCAGATGAAAGGTTTCCAACACTTGCTTCGCCAAAACTTTTAATAAAGAGTGATAGTTTATTTTTAATATTTTTGGAAAAGGTAATGCTAAAAAATATGGCTATTGCTGCAAAAGCTATGCTAACCATAACATATACAATTATTGTATGGTATATAGGCTTTAGCAATTCAGCATAAGAAATTTCAATCAAAAACATGTACTGAAAATATGAAAGCCATTTCCATAATCCTATGACCTTATCATTGTATGCATTATCATACTGTGCAATGCCAGATCTAAAATCAGAAAGGCATTTTTTTACACTGGCAATTAGCTGCCCATCTTTATTGACAGGCTTAAAATTTTTACTGTGCCTATCATCCTGCAAAGAATAATCGTTAAAATATGAATTTTTTGGTTTATTGTTATTTGCTGCCAGGATTACTTGTGCATCCTTATCAATGAGATAAACATTGCCATGGCTACCCACATTTATCATCCTCATTGAATCAAATAGTATATCCATATTGACAAAACAAATTATATAAGGTGATTTTGTTTTAACATAATGTATAGATTTGCCAATAGGACAACTAATAGGCAATGCAGTTATACTATTACCTTTGAACGGTATTTTTATTGTTTTACAAATTGCAGTATCATTGGTACTTTTTATTTGATTGTAGATAGCACTCATGGTAAATGAAAATGTGCTATTGGTGGTACACAGTACATCCCCATCGTCATTCATAATGGTAATGGCGTAGTATTCACCCTGATCAGCAATAACCTGATGCAAATATTCAATGAGTTTATTTATTTGTTTGGATTCTATATATTCATTAATGATAGATGCCGTTGATAATTTTTCAATATGCTCTACTTTGTTTTCCAACCAATATTCAATAAATTCAAATTGTTTTAGCAATATTTCATGGTAATTATTTACCATGCTTTGTTCCATCTGATTAGCTGTATAAAAGCATGTAATTAACAAAAAAGATAACGATATCAATATAACGGTAAGTATAAGCGCATATCTGATAGATTTTGTTATACTTTTATCCTTATTAACCAGTTGTTTTAAATATTCTGATATCTTCATATACCATTTCAATTAATAATAAATTTTGTTCAATTTGTTCTCTATAAAACTTTTTCATAATGACAGCGTAAACATCCCAATGGACCTTTGCTTCTTCTATGGCATTCATGACATTGTTGATGAAATGCTGAACGCAAATTGATTATTTCCTTGTTATCCTTTTTTGTATGACAGGATGAGCATTTTTGTAATGAACCTATATGATGACAGTCAATGCATTCGGTGTTATACGATTCTATATGGGCTTTGTGGTTAAATTTTATAGGTGGTAATCTATGCCCCGTTTTTTCAAGTATAATAGTTTCATATTTTATAATGTTGTTGGTTTGAGTTCCCTTATGGCATTGTTCACAGCTAATTGAAATACCTTGTTTCTTATGACAATCTTTGCAAAAATTATGCAAAACAACCATTTTTGAATGTCCTGCATGGCAATTACTACATGATTCCGGTTTTGTGTTGTTTTTTGTATTATGATGACATTGTATACATTGGATGTTTTCTTTACTATGGATAGAATGATGGTTCTCAGTGAACGCAAAGGTTTTTTTATATATTTTCTTAATTTCATTATATTCATTCAGCCTGCTGCTTTTTTCTTTATGGCATTGATTACAGGTTACAGGACCTTTATGCTTTACTGTATGACAGTTAATACAAAAGGTATGGTACATCTCTGCACCCATGGTACCCTTGTGGCAAAAGGAGCATGTCTTAATACGTTCGTCATTATATTGTTTATGGTGGCATGTTTTGCATTGTATTGATGCGCTGGAATGTGTTTCATGAGATATCACAACTGCTGGAAGGGTTGATGCAGTAGCGGTTATTCCCCTTGCCCTGTCATCGAATGTAATAAAATGATTTACTTTTGTTATTTCTATAACATCGGTTGCTGAAGGATTACCAGTACATGATATGAGTATATAACAAAAAAAGAATATAAAAAATATTAATGAGCAACAACAAACACGAAATAACAATCGTATGTTCATCCCTTCATTTCCTTCACGCTATAACATTACAAAATCTTCTATATTTCTCTCTATTGCTCAATAGTTTTGTATGTTAACACAATAGACAATCTTTGCATTCATTGTTTTAAAACCAAATATCAAAGAACGTATTAAACATTAATCTATATACTATTAATCGTCGGTAGTTGTCAAGAAGTAAATTAATATAATTAAAAAAATGTTGCATATATAGTTGCTATCGTAATCAAATTTGTGTATACATATTTTTTACTCCTTCAATAACTCCCACAACACAATGCCAGCCGCCACCGATGCGTTGAGTGATGAAACCTTTCCTCGTAATGGTATTGCAACCGTTATATCGCACAGTTGTTGTGTAAGCTGGCGCATGCCGCTCCCTTCACTGCCAATAATAAGTACCGCCGGCTTATACTGCCGTATGCTATGGATGGGATGCGTACCGCTGTCGGATGTGCCAATAATCCAGAAGCCAGATTGTTTTGCATCGTTTATAAAGCTTGCTAAATTGGCAACATAATGAACAATAATATGAGCAGTTGCACCTGCTGATGCTTTTATGATGGTTTGCGTTATTTCAGGGGCATGGGCTTTTGTTACAATGACAGCATTGCCACCCAGCGCTTCGGTAGTGCGTATTATGGAGCCAATATTATGGGGATCGGTAATGCCATCGCAGGCAACAATAACCCCCTGTGAACTGGCAATATCGGGCAAATGAAATCTATTCTGTAGTGTATTGTGTGGGCGATAGCTCATCTTAAGAGCTACTCCCTGATGATGAGGCTGGCAGTGGCTATCAAACCAGCTTCTGGGAACCCTGTTAATGGGGATATTCAGACTGGAAGCTTTATCTGCAATAACATCAAGTATCCTGCCATGTGCACTTTCGGAAATGTAGAGGGTTGCATCACCTTCAATTGATGATAGATATTCAAGGACAACCTTGCGTCCTGCTATGATTTGATCAGCCACCGCGTCCCCTCTCTGGTATCCTGTACTATAATCCCTTTGCTATACAGTTCATCACGGATACTATCGGCTTGTGTAAAATTTTTTTCTTTACGGGCTTTATTCCGCTCTTCAATAAGAGCTTCAATTTCTTCTTTGTTTACTGTTACAGCGCCATGGAAGAATATAAATCCAAAAACGGTGTCAATATGGTTAAGAGTATGCATTATAGTATCGGCGTCAGCTTTTCCCAGCATACGTTTGTCTATCAATGTATTGATATCATGTAAAAAGTCAAAAAATGTACCAATCCCTTCTGCAATATTAAGGTCATCATCAACAGCTTCAATAAATGATTCTATAAACTGTGAGCATCGTTTATCTGCTTCCTCATTATCAGGCTTTTCCTGTTTTATATCGTTAAGGCGGGCAATGAGGTTGTCAATTCTAAAGAGTGCCTGCCCGGCCTGAGTTAAACCGTCAAAGGTAAAATTAAGCTGTTTTCTGTAATGGGCGGTAATCAATAGATATCTGATGGCACGTGGCGAATAGCCTTTATTAAGGAGGTCACGCAGGGTAAAGAAGTTCCCCGATGATTTTGACATCTTTGAACCTTCAACAAGCAGGTGCTCAACATGGAGCCAGTAACGTACAAAAGGCTCATCATACGCTGCTTCGCTCTGGGCAATTTCATTTTCATGATGAGGAAATATTAAATCTACACCACCGGTATGTATGTCAATGGTGGTGCCAAAAATTTTGCGCACCATAGCCGAGCATTCAATATGCCACCCAGGTCTGCCTTTACCAAAAGGGGTTTCCCAGTATAGCTCATTTTCTTTAGGAGCTTTCCACAGTGCAAAATCACGAACATCCTCCTTGGTATATTCATCGGCATCGTATCGCGCACCTGCTTTGATATCCATACTGGTGACATTGCTCAACTGTCCATATTTATGAAACTTTGCAATGCTGAAATAAAGTGAGCCATCCTTTTCATAAACAAGCCCCTTTTTATCAAGATGTGCTATAATATCTATCATGGCGTCAATAGATTCTGTGGCACGGGGGTAATGTTCAACAGGTTCTATGTTTAACGTTTTACAATCCTCAAAAAATATCCGTGTATACTTGTCGGTGTATTCTTTTAATGTCACCCCTTCTTTAAGAGCTCCGGCTATTGTCTTATCATCAACATCAGTAATATTCATTGCATGGTTTACTGTATATCCTCTGAATTTAAGATAGCGCCGCAAAAAATCATTAAATATAAATGTACGGAAATTGCCAATGTGAGCATAACTGTACACCGTTGGCCCGCAGGAATATATGGTAACAGGGGGATATTCTGCAATACTATCTTTTGCAATGCCACCGGGGATGAATGGCTCTAAACGTCGTGTTAATGTATTAAATATTTTCAGCGCCAATATATAGCCTCCATTATTCTGCACAGTATGTATACATACTGTTGTGCACAGTATGCTCTAATTATTTTGTTTTCTAAAAAAGATGTCATATAGTTTCAATTCTAAAAACATAGATTTAATTTTTCCAAAAAATAGCAAAGTTGGATTAATTTTTATGGGTAATCCCAGCCTTTTATACCTATACATAGTGTTCATGCCGGGTAGTTTGGTAATCTGTTTTTGCGTTACAGTGTGCGTCATTGGTAAATGTTTACAATAGTTTTAACATTCATTTTCCATTGACAGGCATGCCGTCGATAGCCTTTCAATTGCTATAGTATGTCAACTATAGCTGGTAAAGATAGCTGTCAATAACTAAATTAATCCTGCATTATCTGTTCTTCTACGGGGACGTACTCAACAACTTTTTCTTTTATTTCAATAGAAGGCTGCGGGGCTGGTATTTCAGAGGGTTTTGCATAAGCTTTGGTAAAATCAATCTTATTAAAATCTTCCGGCGAAAGTTTATAGTATGCTAATATAAGATGGAGTTTTTTAATATATTCAATAAGTTCTTTAAGTTTTTTGTTCTTGCGGTCAATGGTTTCACGTGATTCCTTAATGATACGTTTTAACAAATCAGTTCTTTTTTTTAACGTATCTTCCAGTTCAACAACACGTTCATAATACTCTTTGTTGACTTTTTTAAAGTCAATACGGGCAATAACAATTTCACCTTCCTCTTTTTCTTTTTCTATCTCTTTAATAATATCATTAAGTTCTTTTGAAGACAAAAGATCTTTTGTCGATGTCTGCAGCCATTTTTTGCCATCGTCATCGGTAAACTCATAAACATCAGGCAATACTTTCTTTTTACGTTTAAATAACATAACTATTTTGTGAGATTATTATTTATTATACTATCGACTATTTATACATTTTATTTAATCAAATCACTGGTTTGTATAATCTTTCATTTTTGCATTTAACTCTTTATTAGACGTATTCCACATAATGGTATTGGAAGCCCAATGTTTGTATTCTGTGAAATAGGTTGTTGCAATACCAATTGCCTGATAAAATGGCAGTTGCATAGTATACCCTTCATCATCGGTAATTTCAATGTAATTATCAGGAACACCAAGCGCAATCGCATTAAGTGATAACCGTTGTAAAAGTTCTAAATCAAAATTGCTTGCAGCTAATACATTAAAAGGTTTTTTAGATTCCAGCTTTACAACATAGCTATTTTTTTTAATGAAATACATGCAATTATTATCCGTATCCATGACAGTTGTATCAAAATTCCTTAACACAATGAGTTGTCCTTTGTTAACGTATGATTTTACTACCTGCATAATGATGCGCAGTTTAACCGAGTTTATATACAGTGGCTGTAATAACTCTAAATGTTTTTTGATAGTTTCTTTTTGCTCATCATCTGCTGGCTTTTCTTCAGGATTTTTATAGAGCGATAGTACCTTTTGAAGGTCCAGATTTTCTTTGTTTTCAGCCTGTATACAGGCGGATACGGGCTGTGAAGTGTCAATCACGACACTATCGTAAAGAGCCTGGACGCGATACCAGTAAACAATTCCCGGTACAACATCGTTATCAGTAAATGATGGAGTTGTTATTGTGGCAATAGTATCATATGGTCCTTCACGAAAAAGAGAACGAACAAATGCAAACGAAGTATTGTCGCCATAGGTTTCACAATGTATGGTTATCTGATTGGTGGTGCTGTCAGGTAGCGTAGAGACATTGGTTATTTTAATGATTTTTGACTGAAAAATCAATGATAATTTTGTTTCGATAGTTTTAACAATATCAGCAATGGCATGGTAATAAGCCCAGTCAAATGATGTTGCAATAAATGATCCTTCCGTGTTAGAATATAACTTTGATTCAATAAAGATCTGCCCAACTGAATGCGACATTTCAAAAAAAAGTATGTAATCATTTTTTCTTTTTCTGGCTGTCTTTTTTATTACGGAAAGCGAATCCTCGTTACTTAATTTTATGAATGAATCTATTGAACCTATTTGCTTTGTGTTCTCTATTGAATAGTTTTCAATAGTCATTTTATTCAATAATTCAAAAAGTATGGTAGCTTCATTTTTTAAGTCATCAGGGCAAAAAGGGTAAACAACTAAAAGTGTTTTAGCCTGTACAACGCTTGTTGCCATTGCCATCAATAAACATGATAAGAAAAATGCCCTTCTTACTTTCTTCATATAAATACCTAATTTTTTATAATTGCTATTTGCTGATAGCATTGTAAAATATTTGACAATTGGTTATGCAACTATCATACTCAATATACTCAATGGTAATGCCTGTATGCAAGTAAATTTTATGGCATGTTGTATAAAAATAGTGATGAGCTCATCAATCATTTTTCAGGGAATTACCAATGGTTGATGTTTAGTCACTAAGAATGGATGAAAAGTATACATACCTCACCCTTATTCCCTCTCCTTAAATAAAGAGAGGAAAACAAGGCCGGGGCTGAGGCTAATAATTCTATTTTGGAGGATTTGCCATGCCTAAAAAACATAAACAGCGTGACGATATAAAAGCCATATATACCCATGCTATTGCAGCAGTTGATCCCTATAGTGCCGTTTGCAAATTTTTACAACGGAAGGGAAATACATTAATTATTAAGGGCGATAGTAACCTGGTCATTGATTGTGATACCATTGATGCAATCTATGTTGTAGGTGCTGGTAAAGCAACAGCAAGGATGGCAAAGGCTGTTGAAGATATCATAGGAGAGCGTATTGTTGAGGGTATTGTTGTTGTAAAATATGGATACCGTGAAGATTTGCAGTACATTCAGCAGCTTGAAGCGGGGCACCCTGTACCTGATGAGAATGGACTTAAGGCATCGCAAAAGATTATAGATGTACTGGGAAAAGCAGGTGAGCATGATCTTATTATTTCATGTATTTCAGGAGGAGGGTCGGCACTTCTGCCCTATCCAGTAGAACCAATTACATTAGCCCAGAAACAGGATTTAACGCAAAAACTTTTGAAGAGCGGAGCATCCATTAAAGAATTGAATGTGGTACGCAAACATGTATCGCGCACAAAAGGCGGCAACCTGGCACTGGCGGCTTACCCGGCAACGGTAATCAATATTATGATATCGGATGTGGTTGGTGATGATATGGATATCATCGCATCGGGTCCTTTTGTTTGCGATACCAGCACGTATGCTGATGCACTCGCTATTTTAGAAAAATATAAATTAACAGGAACTATCGCCCATGCCATTATAGAGCACCTTGAAAAAGGGGCACATGGTGAAATTCCCGAGACACCCAAGGATGAAAATATATTTAAAAATGTTCACAATATTATTGTTGCATCAAATAGCATTGCCTGCCTGGCAGCGTATAAAAAAGCCAGCGAATTGGGCTATACACCGCTGTTTTTGTCATCAATGATTGAGGGCGATACCGGGGAGGCTGCGTGCTTTCATGGTGCGATAGCTCATGAGATTATTAAAACTGGCAATCCAGTGCAAAAGCCTGCCTGTATTATAAGTGGCGGTGAAACAACCGTGGTGGTAAAGGGTAGCGGTTTGGGTGGCCGCAATATGGAGTTTGCCATGGTGATGGCAACGCTTATTGAAAATACTTCGATTGTTGCTGCCAGTGTTGGAACTGATGGAACGGATGGCCCAACCGATGCAGCAGGTGCCGTCGCAGATGGCAATACGCTGAATAAGGCAGGAAGAATGGGGCTTGATATCAATGATTACATGAACAACAATGACTCGTATCATTTTTTTGAACGATTAGGGGATTTAATAAAAACAGGACCAACAAATACCAATGTCATGGATATCAGGATTATACTGGTGGTGTAAAATTTTTTTATTTGATAAAAAAAATAAAAAAAATACTTGCTAAACACAAGGTTGCTTGATATCATTAATTTTTAATATAAGGTTTTGCAAGGATGCCAATACTTTAATGCATGCTAATTTCAATTATCAATTAAAGGAGTAATACAATGAAAAAGAAAGGTTTGCTTTTTATTTTATCGGTTGCATTGATATTTTCACTTCAGCTTTCACCAATAGTAAATGCGCAGCAGGCTCAGCCGCAGCAGGCTGAAAAATCAGAATTTACCGAAGCAACACGTCCGGAAGAAAATTATCTGGCAAGGTTTCATGCGTTAGAACGTGTGGAATACTTAATGAAATCAAATATTGATAAAATATATATGCTAAAAATAATTGTGACCAACTATAAAGATCAGGGCTGGGAAAAAGATTATGAAGCATGCTATAATGGCTATAAAAAAGGTATGGATTATTATTATAAGCGGGATGTAATCTATGCACAGGTGGAGCTGGAGAAAAACCGTAAAGACATCTATGAATTATACAAAAAGATAGCTGAAGTTTATAAACAAAGAACCCAGGCATTGCTTAACGAATGTGCAAGCAAGATTCTTGATCTTTCGCTTGATGAGCGGAGCAAATCAAATCCTGACAGGAATAAGGTACTATTTAACAATACTGCTCGTTTGCGGATTGCATATGGACAATATGATGATGCACAAAATATGATGGATGATCATGTCTATGATACAGCCGTAAAACATTTCAGGGTTGCAAAATCGTATGCAATACTCATTCTGGAAAATATTGATCCTGAAAATTCAAAAGGGAAGTACGATCTGGACAAAGCAGATAATATGAACCGAATTCTGAATCAACCTCAGACACAGGCAAAATAGTTACAAGTAACGATAATAATAAAAAAGGGGTAATGCATTACCCCTTTTTTATGATGGTATAGTATTGCTGATGATTGTAGCCAGAAACATAATGATAATCGTGTTGTTTGCTGTTCTATTTATTTTTACATTTTATACTTCTTGTGTTCAGTATGAGTTTCCTGTCTATCGAGTTGTTGTTGATCCCGGACATGGAGGTAAAGCTCTACTCCCTAAAGATTATCATGGTGACAGATTTGATATCTTGTCCATGAAATATCTTGATATGTTCCGTGAGGGAGCTATGTATAGACAGTATTATGAACATATATACACATACGAGATTGCTGTACGTATAGAAAAAATTTTACAATTAACGTTACCTGATGGGGATTTTAAAAAGTTTTGTTCCATAGTACAGAAATATACCAATAAACCGTTTGAACGTGTCTGCATACAATCATTTGTGAGCCGGCAACCTTCATTAAATTCTCAAATGCTACACAAAGATCCCAATGCGCCTTACCGACTGTTTGATTCTGTTTTCCCGGACGGGACATTGCAGGAAGGCAGGATAAGCTATATCAATAGTTTACACCCCCATATGGTTGTATCCATACACTTTTCGTTAAATGCTTCACGCTACTATCGAGGTATGAATGCAGTTATTGCCGCCCCCTATAGTTTTATGTATAAGGGTTTACAGTATCTTCAGGGTAATGGTGGAAACAGATCATTTTTCTATAATAGCAACTATGCTGACTGGTTCACTGAGACTGAAGATAAATCATCCTTTTTCTGGTACTGCAATGATGTTATCCAGTATTTTATGGGGTATCGTATGACCAATAACTATCAACCAGACATAGAAGCTTTCAGGGGATACCGCTACAATATGGTTCAGTGGATATATAACGATCCTCCGGGATGGGCTCATATAGCAAAGTACCATCCGGCAAAAACTGCATACGCCGATAACGTAAAGCAATTTATACCAGGCAATGCTTTTTTTAAGCGTGAACAATCTATGTATGAGAAATACCGAAGGGATGGCGGGTATGAGGGATATGGTGGTGATAACCTTTATGCATCAAATGAAATTATACGATATGTATTATACAACCTGTACCTGCAAGGTGTGCGGCACAAAGAGCAGCGCCTTGCCCCGCCGTATATTTCCATCTGGTCAATACCCCTCCATGTCAATGCTATCAATGCATACATGGAATTAGGATATTTAGCAAGGCCCTATACACGGTATATTCTGGATAACCATCTGGATGATATGGCTGAAGGTATAGCAGCAGGTATATACTCACTTTTTGCTGGTATTGAGGTTTCAAACAAAATTCCATGTGCGCCATATGGAAAAAAGATTGACCTTAAAAAATATACTATCAATAAAAACAATAATTACTTTACCATTGTTCGATAGTTACTGTAAAGGTGGCAGATAGTGAAAAAATTGAGCATTATAGCAGCATTGATTTTTTTTCAGACACTTGTTTATGGAGATAATATAAGTCAGCGATTTATTGCTGCTGCAGATAAAGCTGGCAAGGCTGTTGTCAGCATCCAGGTATTTGTTGTTGAAAAAGGACACTACCAGAAGGTTGGGTATGCTTCGGGAACCATAATATCATCAAAGGGGCTTGTGGTTACCAATTACCATGTGGTTGCAAAAGGCACAGTATATCAGGTTAATTTATGTGATGGAACTGAATGTGATGTGGAGCCATTTGCTGATGGCAGTTTATTCAAAGCTGATGAAAAAACCGATATAGCCCTTTTGAAGGTAAAACATTCTGCGGGATTGCCTTTAACACCTATTGAGTTTGAGGATAAAAAAGTATTTCCAGGCCAATGGGTTATGGCAATAGGCAATCCGTTTGGTTTGCAGCAATCGGTAACTGCTGGTGTTGTATCATCGCTTGGCAGGAGTGATATTGGTTTTGCTGATATTGAGGATTACATCCAGACCGATGTTCCTATTAATCCGGGCAATTCAGGAGGCCCGCTCATTTCACTTGACGGTAAACTTATAGGGATCAATACTGCTATACGTACTCAAAGCGGTGGATATCAGGGAATAAGTTTTGCTATTCCTGCTTTCATTGTAAAACAGGTGGTTGGTGAACTTGTTCAATATGGCAGAGTACGGAGGGGATGGTTAGGATTTTTGGTTCAGGAGAAGATGATTAATAATAATTCACCGGTACATGTAGAGATTATTTCTATTGTTGATGGTTCACCAGCATATAAGGCAGGTATTGAGGTTGGCGATATTGTTAGAGAGGTGGATGGTATCCCCATAAAAAAGATTTCTGATTTAATGAAGGCAATACATTCCAAACAAATTGGTTCTCTGGTTAACATAGTTATTGCTCGTGATGGACAGTTATTAAATTTTGATTTTGTTTTACAGGAAAAAAGTAAAATATCCAGAGTTAATTATTGGATTAATGTATTACAGCAATCATATGGAATTACTATTGAAGATACGCTGTATGGTGCTGTAATTACCGGTGTAAATCAATTTGGTATTGCCTATAATGTACTAAAAAAGGGTGACATTATACAATCAATTAATGATAAACAGGTTACATCATTAGATGATATTATTGCAATAGTCAAAAAAACAAAGGGTACAATTGAAAATTGTGTTGTGCTGCGCTCAGGTAAGGTGATACGATGTTACTTTAATCTGGATGGAACTGAATAATATATGAATAAACGGATTATACTTTTTATTATTGCAGCTTTCATGTCTATGTGTATTCAATCATTTTCTGATGAAAAGAAAGCTGAAGTTATACTGGACAATGAATTTTATACATCGTTGCAAAATAGCGATGCTATCAAGCGTATAAGAACATTTGATATGCTTAAAGATGTAATAGTAAAAGGAACAGGAAATGTAGTAAAAGTTGAAGTTGCTGATGTTTTGAAAAAAAAATTCAGAATTGTTCTGTCGCTCAATCTGCATGGCATACAAATTCTTTATTATTGTTATACTGATCAGGATGAGTATTTTGACTTATTACAACCGGATGACCTATTTGAATTTAGCGGCCAATTTGTTGTTGCAACTCCGTTGAATGTAAGGTTTGATACCTTTATTATTGATGTATTGCTTGAAGAAGGTGCGGTTGTAGTGCATTAATATTATTCGCGATAAACAGTGAAGACGTAGTCTAAAATGGATATCCTATCTGCATCATCTAACCCAACAAAGGTAATGTCGTACAAAGTATCATCCGAAGCTGTTACTTTACCGGTAATATCAATTTTTTTAGTTCCTAAAGTAAGATGCCCTTTAACATAATGTTCTAATGGTGTAGTGGTTTGCAATAGGGCTTCTCTATCTGTTAATTCTTTGACGATACCTTCATGCCATTGTATCTCTTCAGATGAAAAACTTCTGGACGTATTGATGGAAAAAGTAAAAAAAGTGAATGGAATATTGACCTGTGCCTTCAAACATCGTCGTGAGGGATTATATACTATTGTATCGGTATGTTGCAGAAGAATAATTGGAAATGGAGCATTAATTTTTCCCAGAATAGTAGTATTAAAATCATACGAGCCATCAGGATAAGGCCATAGGTAGCATTCTACAGTATCATTTTCTTTCACATGTGATAAAAAATCTTCTGAAGATTTACATAGTAAAAAAAGTTCATTATTCTCAATCACCGTTAAGAGAGCATATCCATAACCTTTTTTATACACTCTGACGGGTGTATTTGTTTTAATATCGGCTGTTTTTGCAATGTTTTTCATGGGATACCCCTGAATATAAATATGTAGTAGCAATTAATAATGTAAATTGTATGGTTATTGTTACAATTACTTTCTCCATTTACTCTATCACTGGAGAAACAGATTTAAAATTTAATTTTAGTAGCCACCTTTTATAGAAGCATGGCTGTGCAGTCAAGGGTAAATTTGTTACTATGCAATAAAATAGATATTTTTTAAAAAATTGAAAACCTGACAAAAAAGAATTGAAAAAAAATTGTTGCAAATCATACTATGTGCAAAAATAGTGGTATTCCTTCTGCTACATACACTATGTAATGTAGCTATTAATAACCATAGGGGGTAACAGTGAATAAATACGAATTAATAGTGATTTTACGTCCTACTGATAAGCTGGATATACTCAAAGAAAAGCTTCGAGATATCTTAAAAAAGAATCAGGTGGTCATTGAATCTGATGAACCATGGGGCGTTCGTGCTATGGCATATGCTATAGACAGAGCAAATGACGGGTATTATGAGTACTTTATTGTACAGATAGATCCAGCTCAGATCAGTGCTATTATTGCTGAATTCAGATTACAACCCGATATCCTGCGTTATCTATTTGTACGATTGCCAAATTTAAGCAAAACAGCGTAAATTACCATGCCAGGCGATCTGAATAAAGTTATACTTGTTGGCAGGATTGTTAGGGACCCTGAGTTGCGGTATACTCCAGGGGGCGCCGCTGTTGTTTCTTTTTCAATAGCTAATAACCGCATATATGTGAAAAATAATGAAAAGCAGGAAGTTGTATCATTTTTCAATTGTGTTGCGTGGGGTAAATTAGCCGAAACAGTTGCTAACTATTGCAAAAAGGGACAGCAATTAGCCTTAGAGGGGAGATTACAACAGCGTTCATGGGACGATAAAGATGGGAACAAGCGTTCCACCGTTGAGGTGGTAGCAGAATCATTGCAATTTTTAGGTGGAAAACCGCATGCTGAAACATCACCATCAGTAGACAGCATGGAAACTGGCGATATGGGTTCTACCGAACCATTCTCTGATGATGATATTCCATTTTAGTAAAATTATAATTTTATTTTTTAAAGAGGTATATAAATGAGTGAAGAAATAAATCAGGGTGAAACTATACAGGCACAGGAAAATATAATTCCGGAAGATACAAAATCATCTGAAGTTGCAAGACATTCAGAGGATAAAGCATTATCTGCAGCCGTGCAGGTGCAGCGTGTACCAAAATTTAAAAAGAAGGTGTGTCGTTTTTGCGAGGATCCTAATGTAGCTATTGATTATAAAAATCCGGATTTACTGGTCAGGTTTATTACTGACCGTGGCAAAATATTACCCAGACGTATTACTGGCACCTGTGCAAAACATCAGCGCCATTTAGCACGTGCAATTAAGCGTGCAAGGACCATAGCACTGTTACCATTTGTGGTAAAATAGGTTGTATTTGCTATTGTGGAACTTATAGTACATCTTATAGCTGGTATAGCGTTATGTGTTATTACTGCTATAGTAGTTTATAAATTGAAATATAAAGCTCTGGCGATAGCTCTGGTCATGGTTCTATCGGCTTTATTTTTAGGTCTATCATATTTTTATAATGAGATGATTGGTCTTGAGCTTATTATAACGGGTGCTGTGTTTGGATATGTGGCAAAACGGTTTTCATTCCAGCGATATTTTATTACCAGCGTTACCATAGTATGGCTTTTGCTTTTGATTATTCATTATATACTCTATTTTGTAAAAGGAATTGATGCTATATCCGGCAATCAAAAAATTATTGAGGAAATCATTAATGCTTCATCAATTCCTGTTACTGAAAAGCAGGTCCTGTCACAACAATTGGAAGACTTTTTACCACTGATGCGCGTGCTTATGCCGTTTTCATATTTTTTCAGTTCTGCTGCAATTTCAATTTTAGTCTATGTATTTGTTTTTGCCTTCTTTGTACGGTTTAAGTTTTTACAGACTGAAGACAATACAATTTCGCTTTTCCGTGTTGATGAATGGGTGGTTTTTTTGTTGATAGCAAGCTGGCTTGTTGTTCTATTAGGTAAAGAATTACAAACTGTTTGGGCGATAGCTCTGAATATTGGACTTGTTTTATGTGTAGTCTATACTATACAGGGTATATCGGTTATACTGTTTGTGTTTGAAAAGAAGCAATGGCCTAAATTGTATGGATTCCTTATACTTTTTGTTACAATTTTATTAGGATTCCAGGTGATGTTTTTTGTTATCACCATGCTGATGGGTATAGGTATTATTGATTTCTGGATGAATTTCAGAAAGATTGCATAAATTCAATTTTCGGAGGAATTTCACTATGAGAGTAATATTACAGAAAGATGTTCAAAATTTAGGTGAAGCTGGTGATATCAAGGAAGTAGCAGAAGGATTTGCCCGCAATTTCCTTTTGCCCAAGAAACTTGTTATACCATATAATGAGTCAAGTGCAAAAGCAATTGAGCATCAAAAAAAACTAGTTAAAATAAAAAAGGAAAAACGTAAAAAAGAAGGGCAGAAGCTTGCGGAGGCATTATCAAGTGTTGCCTTAACTATTGGTGCTCAGGTTGGTGAGGATGATAAGCTATTTGGTTCGGTTACTGCTATCGACATTGCCGACAAACTTTTACAAATGGGATATACCATTGATAAACGAAAGATAGTGTTGCCCGAACCCATAAAGAAAGCTGGTGAGTATGAAGTAAAGATTAAATTAGAAGAAGGATTAACAGCTACTATAAAGGTTAGCGTGGTAAAGGAGTAATCGCATGCTTGATGTTGGCATGCCTCCTCATGATACAGAGGCTGAAGCTGCGTGTTTATCTTCTATACTATTAAGTAAAGATGCATTGCTAAAGGTTATAGAAATCCTCCAGGTGGAGGATTTCTATATTGATGCACATAGAATGATCTATGAGGCAATCAGGGAGCTGGAAATAAAATCAGTTCCTATTGACCTCATTACTATAAAACAGCGGCTCATTGATAAAAAACAGTTTGAAAAAGTTGGCGAAGATCAGGCTCTGGTCAATATATACCGTACTGTATCTACCTCAGCTAATGCTGAATATTATGCAAACAGGGTCAAAGAGTTAAGCTTACGCCGTAAACTTATTGAAACATGCACCACCATTGCCGAACGTTCATACGATACAACATTGGATACAAAAGTTTTACTGGATGATGCCGAAAAAGATATTTTCCTCATTACACAGCGCAGAATTACCAGCGATTTTATAAGTTTAGCAAATGTTTTAAAAGAAACCCTTGAAAATATAGGGCACATGTATGAGACAAAAAGGCCGGTCACAGGTATTGCCGGTGGATTTACTGACCTTGATGCAATGCTTACCGGCTTTCATCCTTCAGAGCTCATCATTATTGCTGCACGTCCCTCAATGGGTAAAACTGCGCTTGCGCTGAATATTGCCAATCATGTTGCATTGCGTGAAAAGCAACCAACATTGTTCTTTTCATTGGAAATGCCTGCTACACAGCTAGCTACCCGTATCTTATGTATTGAATCATTAATTGATATGCAGCATGTCCGAACCGGTCAGATAAGCAATGAGCAGTTGCGCAAACTGGTTGATATTTCGGGCAGACTTGAGAAATCACCAATGTTTATTGATGACACCCCTGGATTAAGCATATTTGAGTTGCGGGCAAAAGCACGACGATTTGCCCAGAAGCAGAAGGTTGGCTTAATTGTTGTAGACTATATGCAGCTTATAGTTGCAAATAGCCGTTTAGAGCGTCATCAGCAAATAGCTGAAATAAGCAATGCATTGAAACAATTAGCCCGTGAGTTATCGGTACCGGTCATTGCACTATCACAGCTTTCACGTGCGGTAGAATCACGTACCGACCAGATGCCACAGTTGTCCGACCTGCGCGAGTCAGGAGCTATTGAACAGGATGCTGATGTTGTGTTATTTATTTACCGTGAAGAGAAGGTAAAAAAAGAAACCGAGCGCCTTGGCATTGCAGACATCATTGTTGCCAAACAGCGTAATGGCCCAACAGGGAGGATAGAGCTGCGATTCTGGGATAAATACATGAAGTTTGGAACTGTTGAAAAATTCAGAGAAGAAGCTGAATGATATGAATAATGCTGAGATTATATTCCTCCGCCCTGTTATGAAATTTTTTGAGTCTGTAGGCAACCATACCCTTTTTTTTGCTCAAACGGTTAAATGGATTTTTAAACCGCCGTTTGATACAAAGAATATTTTATTGCAGATGCTTGAAATTGGCTATAAATCACTGCCGGTAACATGCATAACGCTTTTTTTTACGGGGATGGTAATGGCATTGCAGATTGGCAGGGCAATGGATTCGCTCATGTCCGGTTCATCAATATTTATCGGGAGTGCGGTGTCCATTGCCATGTTCAGAGAACTGTGCCCGGTACTTACAGCGCTCCTATTATCAGGAAGGGTAGGTTCAGCTATTGCTGCCGAAATTGGCACCATGCGTGTTACCGAACAGATTGATGCTCTCATTACGCTTGATGCCAATCCCATTCAGTACCTTTCGGTGCCACGCTTTATGGCATGCCTTGTCATGACACCGGTACTGGTTGTCATCACCGATGTTGTGGGCTCGTTAGGGGGAGCATTTATTGCATATTTTAATTTAGGAATTACTATCGATAAATATATTGAGAATGTTTTTAATTATTTGCAGGTTATGGATTTTTTAACAGGATTATTGAAATCAGTTTTTTTTGGTATTGAGATTGCCATCATAGCCTGTTATCAGGGTTTCAATACATTTGGTGGAGCAGAAGGCGTCGGCAAATCTACTATCCGCGCAGTGGTTGCATCATCAATGACCATACTCATATCCGATTACTTTCTTACATACCTTTTACAATTTATTGAATAGAATTAAAGAATTGCCTATGAAATCGCTGAAGAAAAGAAAAGAAGAGTTTATTAAGCTATTGCAAAAAAACAGGATACCAAAAAGGATTGTTGATGCTTTTGCGATAGTTAATCAGGAAGATTTTTTTGATGAAATATATAGCGATGCACTGTATGGAACACAGCCCATTCCTGTAGCCCCTGGTAAAACAGGTGATGAGCCGCTGACATTAGCACGGATGATTCATTACTGTGGCATTAAAAAGGATTTCCATGTCCTTGAGATTGGCACCGGTTCAGGATATTCAACAGCAATTATGGCACACCTTGCACAATCTGTAACAACTGTTGAAATTGATGAAGAGCTGGCATTGCTTGCAAAGAAGCGATTTTCCCGCTTGAAGTTAACCAATATCAGAGTTTTTGCAGGCGATGGTACCACTATTGATGAATCATCAGGGATTTTTAATGCAGCCGTGATATTTGCAGGTTGCACAAAAAGGCCATTGATGCTGCTTCATGTCATGAAGCAGGATGGCGTAGTGGTGTTTCCTATGGGTCCAGCTCATCAACAGCAGATTGCACTGATGCTTAATCACAGGGATGAAAAGGTTGAAGGCGTTTTTCCTGTTGTGTTTAAGGAGTTTTGCACCTTTATGCCGATTGCTGGCATATATGGATGATTATATATCTGATTTTTTAATTTTATCCGGATCCTCATCGGGCTTGTAACAGTAACGGCAACCATAGATTAAAATCTTTGTGCTGTCTTTTACAATTTTTGATGCATACAGTGCCTCATAGCGCGAAAGCTTTGAGCCACATACAGGGCATGTTCTTTCTTTCATGGAAGCAGGGGTGAAATTTTTATCAACGGTTTTAGCTGGCATTACAGTGGCAGCTTTATTTGTCTCTTTTTTTGCAGATTGCGAAGTTTTTTTTTGCAGATGATGATACAGCGAAAGCATATATAAAAATAATGCAATACCTGCTCCAAACGACAGTATATATAAAATAATCTCAACCATGGATGCTATGCCCTTTTTGTTATAACGTTAATCATAATGGTATGATCCGTTACTGGTTTCATGGTATAATCTCCTGCTATATCCACTACCAATAATCCACATTTTTTTATAATAGGAATTATCTCATCAATGGTGTATATGCGTTGCAGATGTTCTTCAATAATGGTGCGGCTTTGTGTTGCAAATGTCAATTTAGTATATACCATCTTTGATTTTTCATCATATTCATTATACCATGTTATATCCGTTCCTTTTACTGTATATGCAAAAAGCCTGCGATGAAAGTTTTTCATTATATTATACTGCGTGGTAATATCAAAGAGGAATATACTGTTATACGACATGCAATTGTATGCACAACGCAGTGCTTTTGCAAAATCATCATAGGTAAGCAGATAGTTAAAGGTATCGTGTACTGAAAATATAAAATCAACTGTCTTTGATAGTGCAAAGCAGGTAATATCACCACAAAAGATGTGAAAATTTTTATTAGCCCGCGTTTTTGCAATGGATAACATTGCTATTGATTTATCCATGCCGTATATTTCATAATCATCCATGGAAAATTTTGGCCCAAACTTGCCGGTGCCGCAGCCCAGTTCAAGCACCGTGCGTGGATTGGAAATGTACTTGCACATAACGTTGCGCAGGTATCGGTACCATTCATTATAGTTAACATGCTGAAGCATGTAGTCATAATACGGTGCTAAGTGGTGATATTCGTTCATGGGGCAATATGCTTCCATTGTAATTTTTTTTGTAAGCGGTTTATCCGGTGAGCAAAGCGTGCTTTGTAGCGGCTGTTGAGTTCATTGTCATCTGGTGAAACATTAACAATAACTATCGCCCTGCTACAGTATTCAAGTGCCTTTTCATAGTCTTTTACTGCATGCTCGTAGTGTTTGGCAAGTTCTTCAAGTGAAAAAAGGTTGGTATGCTTTTCCCAGAACGCCAGTGCCCTGTCAGTATAACCCAATCGCTTTAATGCTGTTGAATATTTTTTAAAAAGCGAATGCTCGTTATGGAGTAATGCAAATCCTGCATATTCAACAAGCTCAACAAACAACTGAATGTTACGGCTATAAAGATGTTTGGCAATGTTTGTATAAAGGTTTGATGGTACCTGATGAAATTGTTTTGCATGCAGCATTTGATAAAGGGTGTTAAAAAAAACAAGCAGTAAAACCATTGAGGTTATGTCTATACGGTTGTGTTCAATAACATTGATAATACGCGGGTCAAAACCTGTTTGCTGATAGGTAAAATATACGTCGGGGATAAGGTAGCCAGGGATATCGTCGGTACGGGTAACATCAAGCAAAAGTTCTTCCAGCGATTTTAGCGAGCAGCTTGCATAAATAGATTTGAATATTGAGCGGGCTGGTTTTAGCAGATCAATGACAGGCATTGATACGGGAAAGCCCGGTATGCGGTTAATCCTGAACCTGGTTTTTATAATGGGAATATCAAATGTTTTCCCGTTAAAGGTTACAATAGCTTTGTAGTTGTTTACCCTGTCAGCAAAATAGTAGAGCAGTGCTGGTTCATCGGCGTATTCACGCATGAATAGTTGCTCAACGGTAAAGACGTTATTGGCAAAGTATCCCATGCCAAGTAAAAATGCGTAGTTTCCTGTTCCGCTTGTAAGGGATGTTGTCTCAATGTCAAAAAATATACACTCATGGAGATGCAGGGGTTCTATATGGTGTATGCGACAGTAATCATCAAGATAAAGCTGGGCGGTAGTGATAGGGAAGCTATCACTATCATGGTGGTGAGCAAATAGCGTGACGGCTCCATGGGGAGTTGTTATGGTGCTGCCGCCATTGAGTGATATCCATGAACTATCGTGCACAACAGTTTCCTGCTTAGTGTAATATATGTCCAGTCTGTCCTTCAAATTCATTGTGCAATATTTCAAGAAGTGCTATTATTTTTTCTTTTATCCCTGTTCGGGTAATCATTGGCCCTATGCAGGCAGGACAGCCGTTTGTGCAGGTGCAGGCGGCTATAACTTCTTTTGAGGCTTGAGCTATCAAACCAAAAATAGCAAAAATTCGCTCGGAGATACCAACGCCACCTGGAACGGCATCATAGATAAATATCGTTGGCCTCTGGGTAAAGTGTGAAAGGTTTTCAAACACCACGCGTATATCGCCATAGTCGCATAATGTGTACAACGGTGCAATGGTTCGCAAAATATAGGATAGCCCTATGAAAACCTCCCCGGCCTCTTCGCGTTCAAATTGTTGCACACACTCGTCGGTAAAGCTGCACCACACTGATGTGGAATGCATCTCCAATTCGGGAAGATTAATTTTGCCCCAGCCGATATTCTCATGCGAACCAAATTTTATCTTTTTAAACATGATGGCTTTGGTGCGTACATTGACCTCGCCTAAACTGAGTGTTGCTATTGAAAATGATTTATTATTAAATTCCTCAAGTACATGGATATCAGTTTTTTCCTCTGCATCGGTATAATAATCAGATTCAACCTCATGGCAGTAGGCAATTTTACGTTCCCAGTCTAATTTGTCAATGTAGTACTGCTGTCCCTGATGAATATAGATTGCATCATCGTGAATCATGGTGGGTGCTGATGGATAGTCAATCTGACCAATGACCTCAGCGTGATTATCGTTATGCACTATCACCACATTGTCCTGTGAAGCACTGCGAAGCGAAATGTCATTTGCAGGATAGATATCGCTCATCCAGTGAAATTTTCCGCCAGATTCTTTTAAGATATTTTTTGATGCCAGGTAGTGCAGCATCTCTTTTGTGGTTAGATGGTGATGGGTAAACAGTTCATCAGTTGAAAAGGGAATTTCAAATGCTGCGCATTTAATGTGATCCATAAGTATCAGCAGATTGTCAGGGTTGATATTGGCAGTTTCCGGATTGTTTTCAAAAACAAAATGAGGATGTCTGGCAATGTACTGATCAAGCGGAGAGCTTGTTGCAACCATAATGGCCAGTGATTCGGCGCCGCGACGGCCTGCACGTCCCGATTGTTGCTGAAGCGATGCAATAGAGCCTGGATAGCCTACTGATATGGCACAGTCGAGCATACCAATATCAATGCCCAGTTCTAAAGCGTTGGTTGAAACTACAGCGTTAATCTTTTTTTCACGAAGTCCCTTCTCAATCTGACGCCGTTCATTGGGGAGATATCCACCACGATATGCAGCAATAGAATAGTTGTTGCACTTTTCCTTTAAATAGGTAGCTATGATCTCCACGCGCAGCCTGCTTCTGCAAAAAATGATAGTTGAAACATTATTTTTTACGCACAGCGAGCCTATGCTTGCTGCCTCTTTTATGGCTGATGCTCGTATACCCAGCGCTTTATCCACAACAGGAGGGTTATAAATAACAAAATGTTTTTTCCCGCGCGGTGCGCCGTTGTTGTCAATGATGGTAAAGGGCAATTCAAAAATTGTTTCAGCTAACTCTTTTGGATTATGGATGGTAGCTGAGCAGCAGATAAATTGCGGATTGCTGCCGTAAAACGAGCATATACGTTTTAACCGTCGCATGAGGTTGGCAAAATGGCTCCCAAAAACGCCTTTATAGGTGTGTATTTCATCAACAACGATGTATTGAAGATTTTCAAAAAGCTTAACCCATATGGTATGGTGAGGCAAAATTCCCGAATGAAGCATATCTGGATTGGTAATGACAATATTGCCTGCTGTTCGTATTGCTTTGCGTGCAGATTGTGGTGTGTCGCCATCAAAGGTATATGTTTTAACCGATAGTCCCGCAAAGCCAATGATCTCCTGCAGCTCAGAAAGCTGGTCCTGTGAAAGCGCTTTTGTTGGGAAAAGATACAATGCTCGTGCATCAGGATGTTTTACTATGTGATTGAGTACGGGAAGATTATAGCACAATGTTTTACCAGATGCTGTTGGTGTTACAACAACAATGTTTTCTTTTCGTTGTACTGCATCGCAGGCGCTACGCTGATGGGTGTAAAGCTTTTCAATCCCGCGTTTTTTATACACTGCTATAATTGATGCATCACAATTATCAGGATATAAGGCATATTCTGCTTCTTTAGCAGGGATGGTATGCCATGCAGCAACCTGTTTTATAAATGGTTCATAATTTGTAAGATATTCTATAAACTGTTGAATATTCATTGTTATGGATAACTCACACGATATTTTGTTACTATCATATCCGGCTGGTATGAACGCTTTGCAAAGCGCAGAGCTTCAACACCTAAATCCTGTTCAAAGTTAAAAAATTTATAGTTAGCTGGTAATGCATTTGCACAGTGGTTGTAAAGATACTGGTATATTCCCTTATAGCTTGTTATAGCTTTTGCAAAATGTATTGCAAACATATCAACGGTAATTGCTTCGCCAATAATAAATGCTGCCGGTTTATCGTCAACATAATATATACTGCCGCACAGATTAAGTTCGTCAAGCAACATGCATGCTTCACTACAGGCGCTAACATCAGCCGAGGTGCCTGATTCTTTTTTCCATTCATCAAGTACATACAGCGCATCGTTTATCCGTTCGGATGTCAGTGGCAAAACAGTGGTAGAATATTTTGCTGTAAATTGATACAGCAGGTTTCTTTTGCCATGCAGCTTTTTACCGGGGTATGTAGCTAATTTTTCCTTTGTGTAAACATAGTCCGAATCGCCATCGTTGTAGTAGTAGCTCAACCCTTTTTCCGTAAAAAAATGAAGCCAATCATCAGCAATTGGGAAAAGACAGCTTCCGGGAAGTAACAGTTGCGTTAGCTTTTCGGCATACTCACAATCCAGGGGTTTAACTGGCATGATGTAGCTTGTACCATCATAGGTTATGCCCCGGACCGCAACAATATCTCCGCTTATATACGAATAGTTGTGTTCTTTTCTAAACAGATATAAATTTGCAAACGAATATTCAGAAATTGGCAGTTGAATCTGGCTTAAAAGCGGTTGTAAAATAGCTTTGTGCGATAGTTCCAGTGATTGTTCTTCCATTGCCATAACTAATCCCTTTTATCAATATGCCTTTGTCCGGGCATAGTACGGAGTATTCCTTCTTTTTCAATCTTATTTTTTTATTTTATAAGTGCTATAAAATTTTTATAAATCTATTGACGATAGTATTATTTGTCAGTATATTTCTCATTAATTTTAAATAGCTGCAATAAGCCGAGATCCATGAAAGCAGCAATGGATGCGGGGGAACCACTTTATGGGGCGTATTCCTTGCGAAGGATAGGGTACTTCCAAACCCAAGCCCGTCAGCTAACCTCGTAGGCTTTTGGAAGGGCAAGAGCGTTAAACTGCTTTTTGCAGTTTTTTTTATGTCCTTGCCCCCATAAGGGGGTATTTATGAGCTTTCGCAAAAAATTTTTGAAAGCAGTATCACCTTTTCAAATACTGGTATTGGGATATCTGCTAATAACAGTTTCAGGTGCATTCCTTCTTTCCATCCCATTTGCTTCAAAAGACGGACAATGGCACAATTATGTTGATTCGTTATTTATGGCAGCATCCGCCATAAGCACCACCGGTTTGGTTGTAGTAGATACCGGCAGTTTTTATACATTATTTGGACAGTTAGTTTTAATGACTATTTTCCAGATTGGCGGGATAGGATATATGTCGTTGTTGATGTTTGTACTGTATCTTTTTGATATAAAGACATCAATAACTGTACAGCTAACAGCAAAAGAATCACTTTCGGGCCCTACGCTTAGAATATTAGGGAAATTTTTTTTAGTTACTGTTATATTTACATTAATCTTTGAAGCAAGTGGCGCAATAGTTTTAGCATTGTACTGGATGCAAAAATATAATAGTATAACTGCTGTCTATTATGGCGTGTTTCATTCAATTTCAACTTTCTGCACGGCAGGATTTTGTTTATTCCCTGACAGTTTAATGAGCTATAAAGATAGTATTATAATAAATGGTTCAATAAATTTTTTATCACTTGCAGGCGGTATAGGTTTTATTGTATTGTATGAAACGTTTGCGTTTGTTTCTAAACGATTGAGGGGTATAAAAGTTAAACATGTATCTGTTCATACAAAAGTAGTATTATTGACAACTTTTATCATTGTAATAACTGCTACACTATTACTACTGGTAACCGAGCATTGGGATTATAGTACAAGCATTATACAAAGATTTGTCTATTCTTCATTTCAGGTAATATCAGCATCGACAACTGATGGATTTAATACCATAGATATTGGTGGAATGAGTTCTGCCAGTATTATAATTATAATGTTACTTATGTTTGTGGGTGCTTCACCTGGCAGCACAGGCGGTGGAATTAAGACAACAACATTTGCAATCATATGCATGTATATTGTATCCTTATTGAAGGGAAGGAGCAATGGAGTTGTAAATATTTATGAAAGAGAAATCCCGACAGAATCTATTAATAAAGCGCTTGGTATTTTTATAATGTTTATTATAGTAACTATGATTGATTTGATATCAATGAGTATGACCGAAAAATGTAATTTTGAAAACATTTTATTTGAAATAATATCAGCTTTAGGAAATACAGGATTATCAACAGGGATAACCTCCCAATTAAGTATTACCGGTAAGGTTTTATTAACGGTGACAATGTTTATAGGCCGGGTAGGACCTATAACATTTGGTTTTTTTATTCTTGGTAATAAAAAGGTACAGATTGTTCACTATCCGCAGGAGGATATATTTGTTGGTTAAAGATTTATGATATTTTTTAAATAATGGGCAAAACATTATTCTGTAATGATAATTATTTATAGTATAATTATTACCATAATAGATAAAAATTTCCTTGATGATAAAAACGAGCACACAATATTATATAAAAATATTTTCTAAAAAGTATCTCTATTAATAACGTTTTTCATTATTAAAACATTGTTAAAATATGATACAACATTTTTCATTACTTTTCCACAATGGAATATCATAAATCTAATGATCAAAGGTTCCCTGATATTTAGGCGTATACATTGTTGTAATATTACAAGGTAAAAGTTAAAAATAAACTATGAATGCAAGGATGTAATATGCCGGGCACTCTTAAAGGATAAAAAATGATACAAAATAAACACGATCAGGCAGCAGCAATAGAAGAAGTATCGGCTTCCATAGAAGAATTATCTGCTGGTAATGAAAATGTTAAGCTTCATACAGATAGGCAGTTTGACAGGATTGCCATTTTATCACAGATTATGATAACAGCTTCTGATCTTATTAAAGAGATGATAGATCTTACTCAGAAAGCGCTCACAAGAATGCAGGATATTTTTAAAAAAGCACAATCCGGTGAGGCATCACTTGCTCTTATGAGTGAGTAAATGGGAACTATCGCCAAAAGTTCTGGTGAAATCAACGGAATCATTGCAATAATAATAAATGATATATCAGACAGAATTAATTTACTGTCGCTCAATGCTGCTATTGAAACCGCTCGTGCTGGGGATCATAGAAGAGGTTTTGCAGTTGTTGCAGGTGAAGTATCAAAATTAGCCGATCAGACAGCTGTAAGTATAAAAACCATAGGATCGCTAATAATAAACAATGATCGTGAAATAAAAACTGGGATGCAAAACGTTTCTCAGGCAATAGGGACAATTAATAGCATAATTAAAGATATAGATGTTATCGTTTCACATATCAGTGCAATATCTGATACTTTTAAGGCAGGCCGAGGAAAATAATAAAGCTGTGAAGGTGGGAACGCTGTGAGTTTGCTTTCAGAGCAGATAAAAATTGCAATGGATGAACAAAAATCAGCAATTAGCGAAATAGCAAAAACGGTGAGTTCTATCAATGAATTAGCACAGGAGAATACTGCAAAAGGATTGGATATTACCGAAACTTCCAGAGCACTTGTCGGCAAAGTGCAATCTATAAATAAAGAGATAGATGAGTTTTCATCTGGAACATAGGTATCTCACGGTATGATGGTAAATGTAAAATTTTCATTTTACTGCCCCCATAATGTATACTATTGATACATCTGATATTAGCAAGATTTTTGCCGGATTAGATAGCCCGGTTTTTGATGTACCCATAAAATAACTATTGACAGGAGTTGTTCCCTGATAAATTGTAACTTTTCAATAATTAATGATTTAAGATACATATATTTTTAGCTATATACGGAGATAATAATATGCCGTTTTATAAATTTATACCCCATGAAATAAAATTTTTTGATTTGTTTGATAGACAGGCTGATAAAATGGTAGAAGCTGTCATATGCTTTAAGGAATTTGCTGAAAAAGGAATATTTGACGATAGTTGTATTGAAAGGATGCGTTTGTTAGAGCATCAAAGTGACAGCATCGCACATGATATTATTGATAGCCTTAACAGAACTTTTATAACACCATTTGATAGGGAAGATATCCACTCATTAACCAATAAGCTTGATGATGTGGTTGATTTAATTTATGCTATATCAAAGCGTATGCGGCTATATAAATTAAAAGGGAAAAATGCAGATGTTCAGGAGTTTTCCAGGCTCATAATGCAATCAGTGCAATCATTATCTCTTGCTATAAAAGGTTTGCGAAATCACAGACAGCCACAAATAATTCAGCAAGCCTGTATTGAAATAAATAAAATAGAAAATATCAGTGATCAGTTGCGCGATGTGGTTATACAGAGGTTATTTAAAAGTAAAAAGGATCCTATTGCAATTATCAAGTGGAAAGAAATATATGAATTATTGGAAACTGTATTAGATGTCTGTGAAGATGTTTCCAATATTGTTGTTTCCATTCTTGTTAAACAAGGTTAAATCTTTATGACTATCTATATCTTTTTTTTGATTGCGCTGGCATTGCTGTTTGATTTCCTTAATGGTTTCCATGATGCAGCCAATTCAATAGCTACCGTCGTATCTACAAGGGTACTATCACCCCGCTATGCTGTATTGTGGGCAGCCTTTTTTAATTTTGTTGCTTTTTTATTTTTTGGACTGCATGTTGCTGGTACCATAGGCAATGGTATTATTGATGTTTCTATCATGGATAATACAGTAATACTGGCAACACTAACCGGTGCGTGTATGTGGAATATCATAACATGGTATTTAGGGTTGCCAACAAGTTCATCACATGCTCTTATTGGAGGGTTGATTGGCGCTGCATTGATGAAAGTTGGCACGAAAGCATTGGTGCTTGATGGTATTATAAAAACTGTTATTTTTATCTTTTTATCGCCGATAGTTGGTTTTGGATTAGGGCTTGTTTTTGGGACTGCAGTTTACTGGATATTCCGACACTCACATCCAGCTAAGGTTGATAAAATATTCAGAAAAGGACAATTGATATCGGCAGCGTTCTATAGCCTGGGACATGGCGGAAACGATGCACAAAAAACTATGGGTATTATAGCAGGTTTGCTATTTAGCAATGGGCTGATGCAGGTTGCTGAAGGGCAGCGATTTCAGGATGCTATTCCCTTATGGGTTGTGCTTGCATGCCATAGTGCAATTGCATTGGGCACCATGTTTGGTGGATGGCGCATTGTAAAAACGATGGGACAGCGTGTGGTAAAGTTACGGCCGGTAGACGGTTTTTGTGCTGAATTGGGAGCAGCTTTTAATCTTTATGTTATAACATCATATTTTGGTATCCCCGTGAGTACCACGCATACCATCACTGGCGCAATTATGGGGGTTGGAACTTTACGCCGATTTACTGCTGTTCGGTGGGGCGTTGCAGGACAGATAGTATGGTCATGGATACTGACAATTCCATTATCTGCACTCATTGCGGCAATAACATACAGTATTGTTACATAATCTCAGTTGCACTATTGGTTTATAGCCTTGTTGTATCACTTTTTGGATACATCAAATCAATCAAATCTTTATATTTTTCATGTATCTGGCTGCGTCTGAATTTAAATGTTGGAGTAAGCTCTCCTGTTTTTACAGTAAAGTCATGCGCTAACAGCGTAAATTTTTTTATCTGTTCATAAGGAGCCACTGTCTGGCATATTTCATTGATTCTGGTTTTAAACAATGTTTGTATCTGGTGGTGTGATACAAGCTCTTCATCAGTTTTATAGCTTATTCCGTGTTCACGGGCATATTGCCGTAAAAGATGGAAATTAGGGACTATCAACGCAGACAAATATTTTCTGTTATCACCAACAACACATATATAATTTATTAAAGGTTCGGCTTCAAATTTCTTTTCAATATGCAAAGGAACTATATTCTTACCCTGTGAGGTGATAATGATATCTTTGAGCCTTCCTGTTATTCGTAAATAGCCATCCTCATCTATTGTGCCTATATCACCAGAGCGGAAGTAGCCGCTGGCGGTAAAAACTTCCAATCTTTCTTCAGGTGTCATCTTGTGATATCCCTTGAAAACCATTGGCCCTTTGATGAGTATTTCACCTTCGTCAGATATTTTAACTTCTGCACCGGGGATGGGATATCCAACAGTACCGGGCTTGTTTTTTTCTATACGGTTGATAGTAACTGTTGGAGATGTTTCGGTTAAGCCGTATCCCTCAATAATGGGAAGTCCAATCCCACCAAAGAAAATAGATACATCAATAGGTAAAGGAGCACCACCTGAAAAAAGTAGCCTGACCTGCTGCATGTGCATTAACTTTTGTATACTTTTAGTAATTGGTGATAATAGTTTATTAAATAGTGCAGCACCTTTAGGAATAGTTTTACCAGATGTTTGTGCAATGTAGCATCCCCTTCCAATATTGATAGATGAAAAATAAATAAATCTTTTTATTGGATTGAAACGGCGAATAGTATGAATGGTATTTATATAGAGCTTTTCATACATTCTGGGGACTGTAGCAATAACCGTTGGTTTTATATCGATCATGTTACGATAAATCTCTTCACTTTCAAGAGTGGTTGAGATGGCCATTGGTGCACCGGTAAATGAGCTTATTAATAAATCGGCAGCAAAACCATAAACATGGCTAAATGGCAGGTGAGCCAACCGTATATCTGCATCGGAAAATTTGAATATAGGGATTACAACATGCTGTGAGATAAAGTTGCCATGAGTAAGTGGAACGCCCCTTGGGTCACCTGATGTACCTGGAGTATACATAAGTGCTGCATAATCTTCGGAATTGATTTTTTCTATTGCTCGGTTAATTTCTTCGTAATGAGCTTTTTCTTCCCCAAATTGTATCAGTTCATCAAAGGTTACAAGCTGCTCATGCTTTGTTTTAGAATCAAAGTATGTTATAAGTCTTCGCAGGGGAGATTGTACTTTATTTAATATAGCAAAGCTTTTTTGAAACTGTGCAGCATCGCCAACAAAGATTGTTCTACATCCAGAATCACGCAGTATTTCTTCCAGTTCATCCTGTAAGATGGTAGGATAAATTGGCATAACTATCGCCCCAAGGGACATGACGGCAAAAACTGTTGCCGCATAATATAAATTATTGCGGCTAAATATACCTACTATGGTATCTTTTTCAACTCCATAGGCTAATAGTGCTGAAGCTATATTATACTGAAGGGTTAAAAACTCTTCCCCTGTTATTGTAACAAATTTATCAGGGAACTCTTTATTGTAATTCTTAGCATAAAAAACAGACTTGCTAAAATGTTTTCTGTAAGAATCTATTTCCAAAGAAGGTATGTTTTTATCAGTAGCTTCAAGCTCTTTAATTATTTCAATTAACTGCATATATTACTCCTGAAAGTATTATATTGCAACAGCATTTGACATTCTTTGAAATTCATATAGTGCATAGTATATTTGTATATATGATTTTGCGTCAACAAAATAAGATAATTTTCACAATTATTTTATCATGAAAGTTGTTTTTCTGCAAAAAATTGTAAAATATGAAAATATGATGGAAGATATTGAAAACTTTACTTTTTGATTCCACGGTGAATAAAAAATGAAGATAAAATCCCTTGTTTCAATTGTTCATCAGATGAAAATATAAGTTTTTAGAGTTGTCCATAAATATAAAAAACGTCAAACTATAAAACTCTTGACTATAATTTAGTTATTTTTTTAGTGTAAATAAAAGGAGTTACGTGATGAAAACTGCTAACATTCCTGAATTGATTGAAGAGATACGCAATGGAAGAATGATTATCCTTGTTGATAATGAGGATAGAGAAAATGAAGGGGATCTGGTTGTTGCCGCTCAATATTGCACTCCGGATAAAATTAATTTTATGGCTACGCATGGCAAAGGCTTGATATGTATTGCCATGACACAGGAACGTCTGCAAGAATTGGGATTGCCACTGATGGTTCCCGAAAATTCAGATAAGTTTTGTACAGCATTTACCGTTTCAGTTGATGCCAAAGAAGGAACGTCAACCGGTATTTCTGCCTATGATAGGGCAAAGACGGTGCATGCATTGATTGATCCACGCACCAAACCGCAGGATTTAAACAAGCCGGGGCATATTTTCCCCCTTACTGCACGAAAGGGCGGCGTGCTGGTACGAGCAGGGCATACTGAAGGGTCTTTTGATTTAACCCGTTTGGCAGGTTTATATCCTGCTGCTGTTATGTGCGAGATATTAAATGATGATGGGACGATGGCCCGGCGCCCCGATCTGGATGCATTTGCTGAAAAGCACAATTTAAAAATTGGAACCATCGAAGATTTAATAAAATTTCGCCAGCATAAAGAACGTCTTGTACATAGAGTTTCAGAGGCACACTTACCAACGGAGTATGGTGACTTTAAAATTATTGCCTATGAAACAGAGGTGGATAATGCTACGCATGTTGCACTGGTAAAAGGAGAGGTTGATGGCAGGGAAAATGTACTTGTCAGGGTACATTCAGAGTGTTTAACCGGTGATGTCTTTGGTTCGCACAGGTGTGATTGCGGGTCACAGTTGCATCAAGCGCTCAGGATGATAGAAAAAGAAGGGTTGGGCACGCTGGTATATATGCGTCAGGAAGGCCGCGGGATAGGGCTCAGTAATAAATTAAAGGCATATCATCTTCAGGAGCAGGGGTATGATACGGTTGAGGCAAATATAAAGTTAGGATTTCCTGCTGATCTTCGTAATTATGGTATTGGGGCACAGATACTTGTTGATCTGGGACTGTCAACAATACGTCTGATGACAAACAATCCAAAAAAGGTGATTGGATTGGAAGGATATGGGCTTACCATTGTGGAACGTGTCCCCATCGAAATTCCACCTATAAAAGAAAACTATCGCTACCTAAAAACAAAAAAAGATAAATTAGGACATCTAATATTACAAGCTCAAGAGGATAAGAAGTCTTGAAAAATGGACAGGCGCCCACAATAGTAGTTGTTGACGATGATGAGGTAATTCGCTATAGCCTCCAGAAAAAGTTGTCAAGATTAGGTTACAACATTATTTCATTAAGCAAAGCGGAAGATGCTCTTTTCCTGTTGAAAAATGATGAACGGGAGATAGACCTTATAATAACGGATATAAAACTTAGAAAAATGGATGGTATTGAGTTATTGCGTCATGTTAATGTTAGCGAAAATCCTGTACCTACACTTATTATAACAGGGCAGGGAAATATTGAAGATGCAATTAAAGCGTTACGATATGGTGCACTGGATTTTATCAGAAAACCATTTGACATGAATGAGGTTGCTTCGGTTGTCAGGAATATTTTGAGAAGAAGACAACAGCATAGCCTTGAGAATACATTGGGACAGTATATTGTTGATGATCATAGAACGCTTGTCATCCCAATAGATGAAACAATTGCTGATCTTGTTGCCTACGAATTAACAAAACACTTATCGTATGCAAAGTTTTGTAATCGTTCAACGGCTGAAAATATATCAATGGCACTTCTTGAAGCGCTTTCCAACGCAATGTACCATGGCAATTTAGAGATACCCTCTGAGGTGCGTGAGGAGCACGGGGTGAAAGGATTTCATGATGAAATACAAAAGCGCTTGCAGGATTCTCAGTATAATCAACGAAAGGTTACCATACGTTATAGCTATACAGGGGAATATGTTGAATATATTATAGAGGATGAGGGCAAAGGTTTTGATTATAAAAATGTTGCAGATCCACGCGACCCCGAAAACTTTTTGAAAAATAGCGGGAGAGGACTTTTTATTATTCAGGTTCATATGGATGAGGTTGAATGGGATAATGGTGGCAGACGGATACGCATGCGAAAATATAAAACACTGTAATGAGGTGCTAACATGTACTATACTATAAAATGGGATGATACAGCCGTTTCAATGCTTGATCAACGTATGTTACCGGTACAGGAAATTTACCGGCATTACACCAATTATCATGATGTAGCTGATGCAATTCGTTCTATGGTTATACGTGGAGCGCCAGCTATTGGTATTGCAGCAGCTATGGGGATAGCCCTTGCAGCGGTAAAAAACAAGCTATCAGTTCATGATGAATTTAAAACTGAGATGGTAAGGGTATGTGATGAGTTTGCACAAACCCGCCCCACAGCAGTAAACCTTTTCTGGGCAATAAGCCGTATGAAAACAATTATTGAAAAGGCAACTGATATTCAGCATTGCAAAGAAGCCCTTGTTGATGAGGCAAAGAAGATTCATCAGGAAGATATTGCCATAAACAAAACAATTGGTGAAAACGGACAAAAGTTTCTGGATGATGGTATGACGGTGATGACATACTGCAATGCGGGTGCGCTGGCTACCGGAGGTTATGGTACTGCGCTGGGTGTTATACGCAGCGCCATAGAGCATGGGAAAAAAATAAAAGTGTATGCCTGTGAAACCCGTCCTTACTTACAGGGTGCACGTATCACCGCATGGGAGCTTTATAAAGATGGCATTGAAACAACGCTTATCTGTGATAATATGGCAGGGTACTTTATGAAAAAAGGAGAAATTAACTGTGTGATAGTTGGTGCTGATAGAATTGCTGCAAATGGCGATACGGCAAACAAGATAGGTACCTACACAATGTCCCTGCTTGCAAAGGCGCATGCCATTCCATTTTATGTTGCCGCTCCGCTATCAACCTTAGATACAAATACCATTAATGGCGATAGTATTATTATAGAAGAACGCAGCATTGATGAGGTGGCATATATTCAGGGTGTGCAGATTGCACCGGAGGGCATATTTATTAAAAATCCCGCATTTGATATAACGCCGGCTGACAATATAACAGCTATTATTACTGAACAGGGAATAGTAGAGCATCCTGCTGCAACTGGCATAGCCCCGCTTTTTAGTGTGCGATAGTTACTATTAAATTAAAAGCTGTATACCACTGCAATAAAATAAATTTTTTTAGTTGCTTTTATTCATAATGTGTAGGAGTGTAATCTATGTTATAGCGAAAAACAGCCATCTGGGTGAAATCGTTAAAAAAGAGATTAAAACTCTTGAAGCCTTAAAGCAATTGAACGGGTAGCAGTTTAAATTTGTGGGCAATGTCATTCCCGCGAAGGCGGGAATCTAATAAGGCATGTCGAGTAAAAATGAATAAATATTACATATATATGATCACCAATAGAAATAATAATGTCCTTTTCATTGGTGTAACAAATGACTTGAAACGAAGGGTTTTTGAGCACAGGGAGAAACTGGTGGAAGGATTTAGCTCAAAATATAATTGCAGCAAACTTGTGTGGTATGAGCAAACGAATAATATTGGAAGCGCTATTCTAAGAGAAAAGCAGATGAAAAAATGGAAAAGGGAATATAACAATAACATTATAAATGAGATGAATCCCGAATGGAATGATTTATATGAGACTATTCTATGAGATTCCTGCATTCGCAGGAATGACAGAAAGTATGCAGGAATGACAGAAGTGTATAAATCTATTATGGGAGGAATTATGAGGCAGGCTATCAGTATTATACCTGTTATACTTAGTATGGTGCTGTATGGTACAATCGGTGTTGCAAGGGACATTCCCTACACACTTGAAGATAGAGAACGGTTGATACGGGTTGAAACAAAATTAGAAGAAGGCTACAAGGCTTTGCATAGCAGGATTGATGCGGTGGATAAAAGGATTGATGCGGTGGATAAACGCATAGATGATGTTAAGGGGTTGCTGTACGTTTTAATAGCAGCAATATTTGCACAAACTGTTGGAGTAGTTGGCTTTGTAGTATGGGACCGACGAACCGCATTATCACCTGCTATTAATAAAACAAAAGAGATTGAAGAAAAAGAAGATAAGATTATTACTGCATTGAAACAATCGGCAATGAAGGATAAGAATATTGCAGAAGCTTTGCGAAAGGCAGGGATGCTTTAATAGTCCAAAATGTCCATTATATGTAATAGTAATATAGTAATATTATCTCTTTCCCATACAGTAGTGCTGCTATAAATCCTAATGTAAGAAACGGTGCAAATGGTATTTTTGCTTTCAATGTCTTTTTTTTTATAACAGCAAAAAGTATTCCAAACAATGCGCCGCTCACAAGAGCTATCTCCAGAGCTACTATCGTTTCTGAAAAGCCTAAAAAAAAGCCAATTGCAACAGCATATTTTATATCGCCACCGCCAAACCCGCCTTTTTTTATCACTAACGGCAGTATAAAAACAACAAGCATGAGCGCTGCGCCTTCAATGTGTGAAACCACTTCACCTTCTATAGCGGTGATGATGATACCTGCAATGAGGATTATTAAAACAAGGAGGTCAGGGATCTCCATGGTTATAGTGTCGATTATAGCTATGGATACGCTTGTTGTGAAGGCAACAAATAGCACAGGAGCTATCGCCAGTGGGAATTGAAGAACAGCAATAACAGCAACAATGCCGCAAAACAGTTCAGAAAGCGGGTAACGTAGTGAAACAGGCTTTTTGCAGTAAGCACAGCACCCCTTTGTTAAACAATAGCCTATAACGGGAATAAGGTACACTGGCTTTATTTTTTTATGGCAGTGTGGACAATGCGAGGGATAGGTCAGTGCATGGCAGGGATTGTTGGTGTACATGCCGTTGGTGTAGCGGATGATAAATGTATATAAAAAGCTTCCCCACGAGGCTCCAATAATAAATGCAAACGCAACAATAAGTGTATCATTCATACGTAATTGTTAATCCATGTGGATAAAAGTTATGTTAATCTATTGGTAACGATACTATATCAAAGGACGTTTACTCAATAGCATAAATATGTTATTGTAATTATGCGATGCTGAATCGGGTGTAAAGCTATAACGTTGACGATGATAATGTTTATCTCCATTTATGTAAGCAAGTATTATAGTTACATGCCAATATAGTAGTTAACACCAAAAAGCAAAAAATCGCCCTTTACCGAGATGGTCCGCTTATCTGTGCCTGAAACTTCATCTTTAATAGGGATGGAACGTCCTTCCTGATGCATCCATTCGACTGAAAGGGTAATTTTTGATGTAAGCGGTGCTTCGGCTCCCATGATGTAATGAAAACCAGGGATTGAATCTGCATAACGAACTTTGAAGTCGGGATTGGTTTGTTTAATTTCAAGATAGGCATAGTTATAGGTAAGCCCTGCCCCCAGGAAGAAATACGCACGCTGCTTTAACGGCATAATAAGACCAACGGTTGCAGGCAATCCAAACTGGTAGGTTGATATTTTTATTCTGGTGCTATCCGCTTCACCTCTCACGCTGTAGGGGCTTGTAAAATGTGCGCCAATCCTGAAAAGAAAATAGTTAAACTGGTAGCGTACATTAATCCCCCATACAAAGGAATAGGGGATGCTTATCTGGTCAACATCTGATGCAGTTGTTTTGGCTTGAGTATTCCATTGGGTAATAGCTGGTTCTAAATGGTTGGGATCCTGGGTAAGGCCAGCATTAAGGCCTATGGAAAACTCGCCAATGGCAAATGCGTGTTCATGTTCTATAAATATAAATAATAGCAGGGCGATAGTTATTATAATAGTGTGGTGTACTGTTTTCATAATGTTCATAGCTAAATTGGTTTAAAGTAATACGATATCCCTAAAAGAAATCGATAGCCTGTGAAATCCAATGGTGCATAATCTGTATTGCCATCACCTTGTTTTGAATCCTTAATAACGGTTGTTGTACCACGATAATATGATAACGATGTTGCAAGTGCCACCTTTTCATCCATGAAATATTCGCCTTCAACATTTAATACCAGTGGATAATCATGCCCTTTAAATTCGCCTCTGTAGAGCAAAGGTGCATCGGATTCAAACTTATTTCGGTATCTGCCCCATGCATACGCAATGCCGCATGAAAATGTTATCTTCATGTCCTTGTAAAACGGTATAACAATGCCAAAAGTTACCGGTATATCAAAGCCATCATATCGGTAGGTGCATTCCAGTAATCGGGTGGTACCGCCATCATCATATACTGTTTTGCCCTTCCCGCCCCATACGTTTTTAAAATAGTTGGCACCAATACGCAGTGCAAAAAAGTCATACATTACAATCTTAAGATTAATCCCGGCAGTTGCTCCTATGAGCCTGTGTATTTGCGATGTATTAAATCCTGAAAGAGATTTGTTTATTCCGTCTACTCCATTGGTGGAGCCGAAGGTATTTTCCTGTTCATATGAATAAAGGTTATCGCCTAATGACGGGATATAACCGGCATAAAAGCTAATAGCCTGGTTAAATGGCGAAGCATATACAGCAATGGGTGCGAGAGCTATCGCCGCCATAAAAAGTATTTTCCGTAATTTATAATACATAGTACATTACACCTAACATGATTCTGTGACCGCCATAATTGATAAAAAGATCTTCATAGCCGTTTGGGTTCAATGTTCCTGTTGTTGTTATTACTGGATCTGATTGAGCGTCTATATACATCCATTCCATGTACAGTGAGGTGGAGCTTGTTATATGGAGCTGTATACCAGCTAAAAATCCAGTACCAAGACAGGTTGCATCGATATCTTTAGATGAACCATCAGAAAGCCTTACGTTGCCGGTGCCGTAAAAATACGAAATGCCACCCCCTAAATAAAATACACCTTTATCAAGCAGTGGGAATTGCAAGCCCGCATACAACGGAATCATAGCATATTTTACATTATAGGATTTAACGCCAACGGTAGCCTCATCTTCAAGAACCTTACCTTTATTGAGGGTAAATGATGTATCCGCACCGGTGCGGATAAAAAAGTAAGGTATTGACAGCCTTACTGCAATTCCAAAAAGAATACTGTTTTGAGGGTCGGTCTTTGCATCAGGATAAAAGGTGGTTATATCACCAACGTCATGTTGTGCACCAACATGAATACCTATGCCGGCATAACGTTGTGCATAACCGGTAACAATACCTGTATGGAGTACTATTACCAGGGTTGTAAGGATAATAGCTTTTTTAACCATTAGGAACCTTCTTAATAGATTACATCGACGATAATTGAGAAAATCAAAAGTAAAAAAGTCAATACTATAATTATTAAGGGTTTACACGGTTACATATTCTTGAAAAGGTCAGCAGCTTTATTTTTGCTGGATAGCCTTTCATAATCATCATAATCCACAAAGATAAGGTGTGGTAATTTCTTTTTAAGGCGCATAACAACCTCAGCGCTTTTGCCACCACGGGCATCCTTTGATGTTACATATTTAAATTCTCTATTACATGTTGGGCATGTATGCAAATCCTGCAGTTTAAGCCCTGGTGTTTTACAACCGGGGCAAAATCCAAAAAGGTCATCAGCCATTAACAGGTGCTGTTGAATGTCCTTCATATCGGCTTCCTGCCATATCCGTAATAAGTCCATAGCATATATCCTTAACAATTTTTTTCAATTTCAATGGTACGATAGTTATTGTGAAAATGCAAATATTTTTTACATTATTCTGTTGTTAAAAAATCTTTTAGTTTCATCTTCTTAACACGTAAAGGCTTTTCCTGCATTACCACTACAACATTTTCTTCATTATTAAAAAATTGTGATGTGTAATTAATGTTTTTTTTACATTCTTCATTGACAATAAAACCAATAGACTTTGCTTTAATGGAAGCTTCTTCCATTTTTGGAAATGTGATATCACTGCCCAATTTGAAATTTGCATCCCAGAAAATGTGAGTGAAAATTTTAAAAGTTTTATAATCGCCCTGCTGTACTCTTTTATAACAGTAGAGATAATCCTTTTCAGTAACCTTTGCTTTCTGGCATGCTTCCTGCAATGAATATCCCTGGTTCAGAAAAAACATAACTGCCTCTACCGGTTTTTTCCATCTGTCGGCAACAACCTTTTCCTGAATGATGGGTATTCCGTGTGCATACGCATCGTTTAGCAATTGGTAATAACGGAATGTTTCAACAAACGGATGCTCACGCAAAAAGTTTGAACGGGCTGCCTGAGGGAAGTGCGGCAAAACGATAATGGTTGCAATTGTGCTCACTACAGACAATACTACTGTAATCCATGCATACATTGCAACCGACGATTGCGCGGCAGGTGATATATGATGGCTGGTAGTGGATGACATGCGCAAAGAATTTTTAACAGTAACTATCGCATACGCCAGTATAAAACACATGAATGGTGCAGCGGGAACAAGATGTCGTGGATTAAACGACATTGCAGGGACCACCGGCACGATGCTCTTTACTGCAAATGTTAACAGAATAAAGAATACAAGCGGTATAATGATGAGCGACTGAATGGTAACATCCGGTTTTAATTTTTTCATACGAATGATGAGATAGCATGTGCTTAGTATGTATGCATAAAAATATAACTTTTCAAATACATTGAGTTGAGCATATCGTGACAATAAGCTCCACACGGAGGGTAGTGCCATGAGGTTGCCACTGCTTAAATGCGAACCAGCTACAATTTGTGCTCTGCCTAATGGCATCCCTGCTAAATAATAGTAAAGGGCGGTTTCGCATAAAAAAAGAACAAACAGCACAAAACCAAAAAATAGCACATGATTAATTTTCCTTTTCATCATCCATATACAGATGGCAAAACCTGGAATAAAGAATAATGCTGTTTCTTTGGTGAGGTATGCCATAAACATGAAAAACGCAGATACCAGAAGATACCAGTATTGGTGTTTGCTGGAATCATGAAACTTAACAATGAACCATGCGCTTATCAGGATGTATGCTGCTAAAAATCCATCCGGTTTAAGTTGCACTGCATGGCTGAACATCTTGGGATACAATATCAGCAGTATGGAACTAAGAAATGCTATATTGATTCCACATGCTCGTACTGCAATTTTATATAAAAAAACTATCTGAAGAATATAAAACAAGAGTGGCATAATATAATACACAATGGGGTGAGTGCCAAAAATGCACTGACTTAACGTTACCGGCAGTATCATGCCAAAGCGCACAGTATGGTGATTAAGAATATATGGCAGTCCATAGTAAAGCCGTTTGGCAGCAAACCAGTAGCTTGCGGCGTCGCCGCCTGTTTCAATGTTGGTGATGGTAAGAAACCTGAATAAAAGCCCAAAGAAGAGTATCAGCAAAAGTATGATGTTTTCTTTGTTAAAAAAAGACGAGAACCATGTGATACTGGCATGTGCAGTAATTTTTTTCATGCTTATTTTTTCCTTATGCAAAAGATTGTACAATCATTATTTCATTATTCATAACCATTATCTGAATAAACATCAATTTCATGATCTGGAAAAAAGGGATAAATATACAATAAAATTTTTGTAAAAAATCATGTATTTAGTTTGCGATAGTTACTGCTGATATAGTCATATGTGCCCCATTTTTTCAGATAACCGCTCAGGTAAACTTTTTTTTGAAAAAATTGGAGATTTTGTTTGACTTTCCAGATGTCTGGTCTATTATCATTTATGTTGATGTCAATAAAATGGTTGCCGATTACAAAGCAAGTGTGTATAAATCCTTAGGGGATATTAAAAATTAATTCTATATTGTGCTTATGGCAAAAAAAGACACATCCGATTGGAAATTTATCGTCGTCAACACACTGTTCTGGCTACTCCTGGGCGGACTGCTGTTTTCCAATAAGAGTCGCTTCACAATAGGCGGAGCCATTCTGTTCCTTATTATAGGCAGCCTCACTATCTATTTAGGGCTTAAGAAATCAGGTGGACTAAGATACCCGGGTCTTGTCCGGATAATGGCTGTAGTGTCGGGAATCATCTACATTCTCACCAGCGGGTGGTTGTTCATCGATTACTTCACAAGCGATGAACATATTAGCATGAAGGGTCGAATCGCACAGGTTGCGAATAAAGAAACGACCACTCTGGATCTGTCGGGAAGAAAATTGACCGCTCTCGATCCAAAAATCATGGAGCTTTCGACACTAACATTTCTCAATCTGGAAAACAACCGTTTAACCGAACTGCCGCCGGAAATTGGTAGGCTGGTCAACCTTACATTCCTTAATCTGGAAGACAATCAACTGACCGAACTGCCGCCAGAAATTGGTAGGCTGGTCAACCTCACATTTCTTAATCTGGATAACAATCAACTGACTGAACTGCCGCCAGAAATTGGCAATCTCACTAACCTTAAAATTCTCTGGCTGCGTAATAACCATATCACCAATCTCCCACCAGAAATTGGCAATCTCCACAAGTTAGAATCTCTGGCACTAAGTGACAACCAGCTATCCACCCTGCCATCCGAAATTGGCCAACTTTCCAGCCTTCAACACCTTGCTCTCTATCGCAATCAATTGACTGTGCTGCCCCGTGAAATTGGGCAGCTCTCGAACCTTACCACTTTGTTTCTTGACGATAATCAACTGACAAAACTGCCTCCTGAGCTGGAGCGACTTACCCAACTACAGACTTTGAGTCTTAACCGTAATCCATTGGGAGAGTTGCCCGATAGGTTCATGGAGCAGGCGCAATCCAGGGGGTTAAAAATCAGCTATAAACCAGATGAAAAACTCCCCCCACAGGGAGATGGTGGTTTACTGTTGTTTCTGGTTGTCTTTGTCGCCATCATTTTGATAACCTTTGGTCTTAACAGATGGATTGGCAAACGGGAAGAACAGCTAAAACTAAATCTAAACACTTCAGGAAGGGTCTATGCGATTCCGGCAGGTGGCAGAGCGGGATGTATTTTCGTGTTGTTGTTGAAAATAATGGTGGACGTATTTCTGTTCATAGCTTCTCTCCATCCTGAAGAAACCGGCGTTGCGCCAGCAGCGGGAATCGGCATTCCACTTCTGTTTTCACCATTGATTATTATCTGTTTGTACATACTTGTGCACTACGATGGATTCATCGTTTTGACAGGAGATGCTATTATTTTGCGACGCCTATGGGGTGAGAAACGATTGCCCTATCACGAAATCACCGACGTCAAGGAATCAAGTTTGTGGTTGCCTTTTAACATGATTATCAAAGGAACTCATACGAAACTGAGTATTCCGCGTTCAATAGAAAAATTTCCCGAACTCTACGGGACAGTTATGCGACAGATCACCAGAAAACCCAGCGTTCCTGATATCACCAGGAAATTCGACGCTCCTTCATTCCCCTATCATTTAGCGTTGACCAGAAAGGCACGGATTTTCAGCATCGGGGGAAGCTGCCTCCTTGTTATATTATACCTGGGAATCGGATTGGCCGGTTTTTGGGTTCCTTACATTCAGGCAAAGCCCCCCGCCTATGACTTTGCGTTTTTTCTCTTTGGCGCTATCAGCCTCTTTTTCCTTCCCGCAATTTTTATATTCGTCAAGGGAATGATAGCCGCAAAACAACCCATAGAAATGATACTTACAGCACAATCCATTGGCTTTCGATTCCCCGGAAAATCATGGCAGACATGGCCGATAGAACAAATATCGGCAATCAGACTTGAACCCGTGAAAATAAATATTTCTGTGAAAAATTCTCCGGTTTTTCTTTGGTCTGAAGCGACAGCATACCGGATAATCTTGAAATCCAACACGCAACAACTTATGATTGAGCAAGATCGCGCCCGACAGTTTGGCTTTCAACCCGAACAATTATACAGAGTGTTTCAACAACTCTATCACGGTTGAAACAGCGTAATGATACTGGAAAAATAGATCAACATGGATAGAGGAATAGAATGGTATTAGATCTTCTCTTTCGAGAAAAAGCAAAAAGTGGATAGAGAGGTTTGCATTCTGGACCAGATATATTCCACCGACTACCTCATCACATTCATTGCAGAGTTCCCTCGAAAACCGCTGTACCTCTGCCATCCCCTCTACTAAACTTACCGTTACTTTCGCTCCAGCCTTATAACCCGCATAAGCAAAACGCGGCTAAGTCAGCGCTAGCCATGTCAGACTCGAACCGCTGGTTAGACTTATCCCTCATACATTTTTGAAGATTATCCTGATGTTCTTGATGATTTGTTAAGATGAAAACAAACAGCCTGCCTGTTTTTGTTCATTTCTGCTCATAATCTCTAAAGCCAATTATGCAATATGTCGAATAATAAATATTATTTACTAAATTTTATATATTATCATTTCTTGACTTGCCTTCACAACAAACACAACTCCAACAATACGATCCGGCTGTCTATACGCAGCGCAGCCCGAATATCCTCAAAGCTATCTTGAAAAATCACTTTCAAAGCTTTTCTGATAAATACAGCGAAAAATACGATACAGAATACGGAAAAATTCGTCTTGAACGAATAGACTCTTTTAAGGACAGTTTGATCTCTTGCGGCGATTACACTAAAGGAATAGCCCGCATACAATGTTCAAATCCCGAATGCAAGCATGAAATATTCAGGCCTTTTTCCTGCAAGCGGTTCTACTTTTGCCCCTCATGCAGTCAGAAAAGAGCTATTCTTTTCGGAGAGCATATTTCAAATGAAGTATTATTTAAGCTTCCGCACAGGCATTTCGTTTTCGCGTTTCCGAAAATGCTGAGGTTATTTTTCAGAAACAACAAGAAAGTGCTTTCAGATATAGCTCGACTGATCTGTGAAATGATAATAGAATATTATAAAATGCTCACAGGCAAAGAAATACGCACAGGCATAGTTTTGGCATTCCAGAGCTATGGCGACTTCTTAAGATACAATCCGCACTTTCACGCTCTTATCATGGAAGGAGGATTGGCGAAGAATTTATTATCATGGAAACACAGCGGATTCAGCATAGACAATTCGATCAGGGTAGCGACATCGGATAACAAGGCAAGGGAAGCTATTGCGCAATATATGGCAAGATGTCCGATCTCTCTGAATAAGATCATCTATGAGCCGTTTAAAGGCAAAGTGATTTTCAAGACAAAGTACAATAAGTATTTCAAAGAGAATCATAAAGTATATGATGCTGATGAGTTTATTGCCAAGCTTGTGCAGCACATACCTTTGCCAAGGATAAGGCTGATACGCTATTTTGATCTATATTCTTCCAAAAGCAGAGGGAAGTGGAAAGACTGGGATCATGTTTCCAAACTTGCTCCTGACGGCTGGAAAGAACAGAATGGAATAGGGATTCAGGGAGAAGAAATTGAAAAAACCGGATAAGAAGGAATTACCGGACCTGCAGCCAAACCTGTAGATATTTCCGCAAAGAAAAGCAAATCCACGTGGGCAAGGCTTATAGCTAAAATTTATGAAGTGGATCCTTTAGTCTGCACAAAGTGCGGAAGTGAGATGAAGATATTGGCTGTTATTACGGACTCTTATGAGATAAACAAAATACTAAAACATCTTATGAAGATAAACAAAGCTCCGACTGGAGTTGAGGAGAAATATTTACTTGATGTATAACTTGATGTATAACATTTTATACTTTGATTTTTTACCCTCGCCAGGGAAAGGAAAAGTTATGCTCTGGCAATAAAAAATACGCTTATTTTTTTGGCTGATTTTATTGCTTTTCGTGAAAAATGCCCGTCTTACTAAAATATTTCACACAAATTAAATTATTTTTTCTTTCTGAATGAAGACTACGCATGATTTTTTTGAAAAACTATGGAAATTGAGTTGACTTTCCTGAAAACCCGCCTATCGTCGTTCCTATCAATCGTACATTGACAGTAATCCGAGAGACGGTTATTCTATATCGTACGCCCATACCGGGCAAATACTCATTTAAAGGAGAAGTCCAGTGAAAAAGAATCGAACGGCTTTAGGCGTCATCGCCTCGATCTGCCTCATCGTACCGGTGTTGTCGGGATGCGGACCGAAGATCATCACCGTGTCCCTTCGCGACAATATCAAATTTGCCGAGCGCACTCCGAAGATAGCGTTGCCGATCGGGCTCTACGTGAGCCCCGAGGCCCGCGAGTATGTCATCAAATACCAGCTGGACGGCCCCCTCGGCAAGGTCAACGAGTTCCGCCACATGCCGATCGGCGCCGCGCTGATGCCGAACGGCCTGAGATCCCTGTCGAAGGTCTTTCAGACTGTGCAGCCCATGGACTCCCCGGCGAATGCCCCCGCCTACTATGTGGAGCTCAAGGTCGACCCGGCCTCGAGCCTGGAGATGGGGCGGTGGAAGTTTTCCGAGAAGAGCGTGGACCTGCACCTGGTGTGCATGGTGAAACGCGGCAACGGCGCGCTCATCTGGAAGAAAACCATGAACTCAAAAGCAGCCAAGTCGAATCCTCAGGGATGGTTGGCCGGGGTGTGGATGCCCGCCGCGATAAAGAGCTCAAACACGAAGCTCAAGGCGGCGGGAGAGGAGAGCCTCTATCTTTGCCTCGAAGCGTTGAACGCCGAGCTGATAAAGAACAGGGCGGCGATATTCAGATAGAGCGTTCATTGCCGCACGGCCGGGCGCATCATTAAGATATGATGCGCGCCGGTCTTGTTGTGGCGCCCGGCGTATCGAAGCGGGGAGAGATCAAAAAAAGGAGCACTTACTCAACGAGGGATACGAGCTGGGTTAGTGGACCGCTATGGACATTGGATGACAACCCTGTGGCTATTGGTACCATCGCACTCCGCTTCAGCCTTTTAGCCGGTAAACACGTGGAGAATCACCGACGTAATTTTCAAGTATCTCCCGGATATTCATACAACACGTTTTATGATGATTCTCCGCCGATTATTTTTTATAATCCTTCAGCCCAATCCCCGGTGCGAGATACCTCTTCCAGTATGAGGTGAGGGAGGTGCGGGTAAAAATAGGTCACTCTTTTCACAGCCAGTGCCCTGGCGTAGGTGGTTGCCTTTCAACATGATTATCAAAGGAACTCATACGAAACTGAGTATTCCGCGTTCAATAGAAAAATTTCCCGAACTCTACGGGACAGTTATGCGACAGATCACCAGAAAACCCAGCGTTCCTGATATCACCAGGAAATTCGACGCTCCTTCATTCCCCTATCATTTAGCGTTGACCAGAAAGGCACGGATTTTCAGCATCGGGGGAAGCTGCCTCCTTGTTATATTATACCTGGGAATCGGATTGGCCGGTTTTTGGGTTCCTTACATTCAGGCAAAGCCCCCCGCCTATGACTTTGCGTTTTTTCTCTTTGGCGCTATCAGCCTCTTTTTCCTTCCCGCAATTTTTATATTCGTCAAGGGAATGATAGCCGCAAAACAACCCATAGAAATGATACTTACAGCACAATCCATTGGCTTTCGATTCCCCGGAAAATCATGGCAGACATGGCCGATAGAACAAATATCGGCAATCAGACTTGAACCCGTGAAAATAAATATTTCTGTGAAAAATTCTCCGGTTTTTCTTTGGTCTGAAGCGACAGCATACCGGATAATCTTGAAATCCAACACGCAACAACTTATGATTGAGCAAGATCGCGCCCGACAGTTTGGCTTTCAACCCGAACAATTATACAGAGTGTTTCAACAACTCTATCACGGTTGAAACAGAGAAACATGGGGTCAGAGCCTATCATAAGGATTAGGCTCATCTTTATGGTTATAATACAATGCATTCCGAGATATGAAAACGAATAATCGTTTCTCAGCAGGAAGAAATAACGGATAAATTCCACAAGGGAAATATAATATCCAGAGCTATCGACCATGCCAGGCTCAAGCACTTTCCACTGATTTATTACAATTTTTATTTGACACATTCCCTGCCGCTATCACAATGATGAAACACCAGCTCATCATGTTTATTGTTGTCAAATTACTTATACTGTGATACATACTATTACTATGATAAAAATTGGAACACGGGGCAGTGATTTAGCGTTATGGCAGGCGCAATTTGTGGCAGGCAAGCTTGCATGTGACTATGAGATAGTAACTATCAAAACAAAGGGTGATCGTGTACACAATGTGTCATTTGATAAAATGGAAGGCAAAGGTTTTTTTACCAAAGAGTTAGAGGATGCACTGCTTGAAGGCAGGATTGATATGGCGGTACACTCCATGAAGGATTTGCCAACGGAGATAACATCAGGATTAACGATAGCGGCGGTTACACAACGCGAGGATTCATCTGACATTATTGTTTTACGCAAAGAAGCGTATAGAGCAAATCATTGGTTTCCCCTTAAAGAAGGATCAACGGTTGGGACAAGCTCACTGCGGAGGGTGTCACAGCTAAAATGTATCATGTCTTCGGTTGAGGTGCTGCCATTACGGGGTAATGTGCCAACACGGGTAAAACGCCTGCATGAAGGGAAATTTGATGCAATAATACTGGCAAAAGCGGGTATTACACGGCTTGGCATAGTGCTGGATGAATTTTATACTATGGTTTTGCCCTTTAGTTACTTTTTACCGTCACCCGGGCAGGGGGCGCTTGCAATAGAAACGCGCTGTGATGATGTGTATACAATCAATGCAGTTACCCATCTCCATGATGCTGCCACAGCAAAAGCAGTGAGCGCTGAAAGGCAATTTTTAAAACAGTTTGGTGCTGGATGTCATGTCCCCCTGGGTGCCTATGCTCATTGTTATGGTTCTTCAGTTATCGTTACCGGTGTTATACTTTCTGTTGACGGATTGCGGTCTATTCGCCATACCGTTGAGGATGCTGATCCCCTAAAGGCTGGTGAACGGCTGGCACAGTTTATGATAGAGCAGGGAGCTGGCAACTTTCTATGAAAAATAAGCATAAAGGAATTGTTTATCTGGTTGGTGCAGGTCCTGGCGATCCAGAGCTCATTTCGATTAAGGGCAAAGAGCTTATAGAAACGGCAGATTGCATTATCCATGACTATCTTGCAAATCCTGCCTTATTACACAATACACATGCCGAACGTATATATGCAGGTAAGCAGGGAAGCCAGCACACGCTTTCACAGGAAGAGATAAACGCTTTGATTATACAGAAGGCGGAAGAAGGTAAACGGGTGGTGCGGCTTAAAGGTGGCGATCCCTTTATATTTGGCAGAGGTGGTGAGGAGGCTGAAGAACTGGTAAAGGCAGGGATTCCTTTTGCGATAGTACCCGGGATATCATCTTTTTATTCAGCACTGGCGTATGCCGGTATCCCTATTACTCATCGCGATTGTGCCGCAAGCTTTGAGGTAATAACCGGTCACAGACGTGCTGATGGGAGCGAGGATATAGCACTTCCTGATTACAGTGCTCAAAAAACTTATGTCTTCCTTATGGGGATGAAAAATATAGATGCAATTTGTAATCGTTTGATACACGATAAAAATTTTCCTGTTGATACTCCCACTGCAGTGGTAACCCGGGGAACAACGCCAGAACAAAAGGTTGCAACCGGTACCGTACAGACAATAGCAGATGAGGTTAAGCGTCTGAAGCTTACACCTCCGGCAATTATTGCCATTGGCAGGGTTGTTTCATTGCGTCTGGCTCTTCGATGGTATGATACGCTGCCGCTGTTTGGGAAAAAAGTTGTTGTAACGCGTACGCGTGAGCAGGCAAGCGTGTTATCAAAAAAACTGCATAACCTTGGTGCCGGGGTGGTGGAGTTCCCTACCATAGCAATAAAGAAATATGATGAGCTATCGCCCCTGCATGATGCTTTTAAAAAATTACATACCTACGATTGGATTGTCTTTACATCGCAGAATGCAGTCACTATTTTTTTTGACGAGCTTTTTACATCCGGTAGGGATGCAAGGAGTATTCAATCAAGGATTGCAGCAATTGGACCTGCAACAAAGGATGCTCTGCGGAAGTATTCCATTATAGCTGATGTTATGCCAGCGGAGTATGTTGCCGAAAGCCTCATTGATGCTTTTAAGGGAGTGGAGATAGCTGGTAAAAATGTGCTTATTCCATGCTCGGTAAAAGCACGGGAAACATTGGCACAGGGGCTAAAGCAGGCAGGAGCTATTGTTGAGAGGATTCATATCTATGATGCTGTACAACCTGATGTTGATGAATCCCTGAAAGAGGAGGTTGAAACTGCTGAGGTCATTACCTTTACCAGTTCATCTACGGTTCGCAATTTTGCAGAGATAATAAATGATATACAGGCAACCATTGCCTGTATTGGACCTGTTACCGCCGATGAATGCCGCAAGCATGGGATACAACCTCATATCATTGCACATGAATATACCATTGATGGATTGGTAGATGCTATAGTGGGGTATTATACTATATAGCAATTGATACAAAGATTATAATGCTCTGACCCCTTTTTATACCCACTGTGCAATGGAGTAGCGCTTACGGTACGCCTCCTCATACTGCAAAAACCGCCTCATCCGTTCGCTAAAACTGTCCCCCAGCTGCAAAAAGTACTCATGATGATCTATCGGTACACCAACATCAGCACCCTCCTGTACATAGGATTGTATACTGCTGTAGCGATACTGTACAGGACTATCGCACCGGCGCTTCCGTACCGGATTGAACGCTATGTACCACAGTAACCACAACAGATAATGAAACGCATCATGGGCAAACTGTACAATGATATCCTTATAGCGCTCATTCCAGAATGGACCCGTTCTACCGGTTATTTTATTATACATCTCGGCAAACCGTGCCTTGATATACTGTACAATGCGTGCTATGGGCGCTCCACCACTGGTTGTGTGGATGACGATATGGATGTGATTGTCCATGATGCAGTAGGCTATCAGCTTAAAGTCATATTTTTGTTTTGTTCTGTTCAATATGTCGACAAAGCAGGCTTTAAAGTACTCCTCCTGCATCATATCCCGCCACTCGATACAGCGGCTCATGATGTGATAGGTATGCTCGGGCAGTTGTAGGCGCAATTTCCGTGCCATGGGTATTCCTCCGTGTTGTTATAATAATTGAAGTTTCTACTCTATAAAACGCCGGAGATGAAAAAAAATGAAAAGAAATGGTGCATTTTTTTATAAATTTGTAAAAAAATATAATGGGGTCAGAGCATACTGCTATTCTGTCATTCTAAAGGAGCATCAGCGACTGAAGAATCTATATTTTTTATGCAAATAAGAGATTCTTCGCCTTCGTTTCAAAATGACATCGGTTAACACTATCATAGAGCAGCTGCCAGTAATCGAATATTTCCACCCTTTCGTTCAAAGGGGGGGATTATGGGGGGTTCACTTCGTACAGAATGACAAACTATAATTTTTCCAAAGGGAAATATGTGATACATCTTCATATTTTTTCTCATACTTTCATTTGCAAATCGACAATAGTTTTATCACTTCGTAAGGGGATATTTATGCGCTAAATACCCCCTTACCAACCCCTAAAGCGCACCTCAAACGGCGGTGTGCCTTATTTACTGTATATAGTGTGTTTTGACCTTCGTGCTGCGGACGACATCCTGTCCTTGTCCTCGCACGAGCCATATCATGCTACGGCATCCGTGCCTCCACTACTTTCTTTTAACCTCATCAAGACAATATAAAATGGGATCAGAGCCTATATGTCTGAGTACTCAGACAAAAAAATGATCACTTCTTTTTATAAAAATAATGAAATTACATAAAAATATACTTTACTAAAATTTTTATTATCCATACTTATTATTGAAAATACTTTGATTATTTATGAATATATTCAATTATAATGTAGATTAGTGCATTACTGAGAGCAGATGTAATATCATTAAATAAAATAATTAAGAATGTGAATGAAAGGAGGCACATGATGCATCCCTATTACAGACCTCGTCGGCTGCGGGAAAATGAAATAATACGTGATTTAATTGCTGAAACAAAACCTGATTATAACAAACTTATTATGCCCTATTTTGTTATAGAAGGGGCGGGTATTACACAAGCCATAGAGTCTATGCCGGGTATACAGCGGCTATCTATTGATAATCTTTTAAAACAGCTTGATTATGATGTAAAATTAGGGGTCAGAGCCATTATCCTGTTTGGAATACCGTATGATAAAGATGAAAAAGCCTCCGGTGCGTATGATGAAAATGGGATTGTCCAGAAGGCTTGCAGGGAAATTAAAAAACAGTTTCCACAATTGCTCATTATCACCGATGTGTGTTTGTGTGAATACACCAGTCATGGGCATTGTGGTATGGTAAAAGGAAACCAGATAGATAACGATAGTACCCTTGAGCTTTTAGCAAAAACTGCCGTATCGCATGCAAGGGCTGGTGCTGATATTATTGCTCCTTCGGATATGATGGATGGCAGGGTTGAAACTATTCGTCAGGAACTTGATGATAACGGTTTTATAACTATACCCATACTATCGTATGCAGCAAAATATGCTTCAGCTTTTTATGGTCCGTTCAGGGATGCAGCAGGTAGCGCACCACAATTTGGTGACAGACGAAGCTATCAAATGGACTATCGCAATGCACATGAAGCATTGAAAGAGGTTAATCTTGATATTGACGAGGGTGCTGATATCGTTATGGTTAAGCCTGCGTTATCATATTTAGATATTATTTACAGGGTTAAACAGTCTGTAGAATTGCCGGTGTGTGCATATAATGTTAGTGGTGAGTATTCCATGGTGAAAGCTGCAGGTACACTGGGATTTGGCGATGAGGCAAAGCTTGTGCGTGAAATTATGACATCAATATTCAGAGCCGGAGCTGATATGGTAATTTCGTATCATACCTGTGATATTTTAAAAAACAGGTGGTTTGATTAGGAGGATTGCATGGCATTGATTACATCAAAATCAAAAGAATTATATGCACAGGCATGTAAATACCTCCCCGGAGGTGTTAATTCACCGGTGCGTGCATTTAGATCGGTGGGAGGACATCCCCTGTACTTTAAGTTAGGGAAGGGCTCGCACATCATTGATGAAGATGGCAATGAATTTATTGATTACTGCATGTCATGGGGTCCGCTTATTTTAGGTCATGCTGACAATGATGTGGTAAAGGCAATCCAGCAAATAGCCGAAAACGGAACAAGCTTTGGTGCTCCCCACGCAGCAGAGATTGACATTGCCAGGCTTGTTGTGGATTCGTTTCCGGGTATGCAAAAGGTTCGTTTTGTTAATTCAGGCACTGAGGCAACCATGAGTGCAATACGCCTTGCACGGGGATTTACCGGTAACAGTAAAATAATAAAATTTGATGGATGTTACCACGGTCATGCTGATTTTCTTCTGGTTGCTGCCGGTTCAGGTCTTGCAACATTTGGTATGCCTGATTCGGCAGGCGTAACAAAGGGCAATGCAAAGGATACAATAGTTATTCCCTATAATGACGTGGATGCCCTTCACCAGGTACTATCGCACAATGATGATATTGCATGTTGCATTATAGAGCCTGTTTGCTGCAATTATGGATTAATTTTGCCGGAAGATGATTATTTACAAAAGGTACGGGATCTATGTACACAATATCATGTACTGCTGATCTTTGATGAGGTTATTACAGGATTTCGTCTGGCACGGGGTGGCGCTCAGGAACGCTTTGGTGTTACGGCTGATATTACAACGCTGGGCAAGATTGCAGGTGGCGGTTTGCCTGTGGGTGTGTATGGCGCTTCGCATGAGATAATGTCAAAGGTTGCACCTGATGGTCCGGTATATCAGGCAGGTACATTATCAGGCAACCCAATAGCAATGGCTGCTGGTATAGCAACACTTCAAAAGCTTGTTCCGTCTACATATCAAAAACTTGAGCAGTTAGGTCAATACTTTGAGGATGCAATGCAACCTGTTGTTAAGCGCTTTGGCGGGCGTTTTCTTTTTGTCAGGTTTGCATCAATATTTGCTTTATACTTTACTAATGCCGACAACATTACCAGCGTTGATATGGTAAAGGAATGCAACATGCAGCAGTTTGCTCAATTTCACAGGGAGATGCTGGAGCGGGGGATATACCTTTCTCCATCAGGGTATGAAGTTGGGTTTTTATCGATAGCTCATACAAAAGAGGACATCGATACAACAGTAACAGCAATTGATGAATCACTTGCCGTTGTCATGAGTTAACCGTTTATCCTGAGGCAATGCTATTTTAAAATGAAGGGTTTTACGAGTCAGGCTTGAGGTGATAATACCGCCATGGAGCATGATGATACGCTGGGCAATGCAGAGGTTAAATGTTTCTACATTGGAGCGTGTTGTATAAAAAGGATCAAAAAGATAGTGCAGGTCTTCTTCGGCTATTATATCGGTTATACATTGCAGGTGAATGATCAACTCATAGGATGTCCCATAGCAATGGAGCACTATATTTTCTGCTTTTGTATGCTCAGCAACAAATTCAATAATCTGGGTAATAGCAAAGCGTAATTTGTCATAATCAATATATATGGTATAATTTTTTTCGGATTCTATATTTAATTGTAATTTTTTGTTAAACTGACTGGCAGCAGCTATAAAGGTTGACTCCTGTTCCTGCATAAATTTTGTAATACTATATGCTGCTAAATTAACTCGCTTTAAATCTCCCATTTCCTCAATCTGTTGTGTTAAATAGTTAAGGCGTTCAGCATTGTCTACAATGTATTGTAAATATTTTTTGGCTTCATTATGATCAATGCCTTCATCACATTTTCGTATAAGCAAGTTGGCATACCCGCCAATAGAAACTAAAGGGTTCCTTACTTCATGGGCGATGCTGTCTGCCAGCTGTTTAAGCGATTCAAACCTATCTAAGTAGTTTTTACGTATCTGACTGATGAGTTGCTGCTGTTGTTGGTGCAATTTATGCAAACGGGTGGTGTCGGTTATAACAAATGCAATTAAGAAAGAATTGTCATCATTAATTGCAATTGCATTGAGCGTATAGTGATGGATTCTTTTTTTTACTTTTAAACTTATGTGTTCACCAATAACTTCAGCATCAGGTTGTAGTGTATTAACCAGGTTAATTATCGTTTCATTCTCTAAAAGTAGAGTTTTGCCATCTGATTTAACAAAAATTTGTCCTTTTTCATTATTAAAAATAACATTGTGATTTTTATCAATAATAATAATAGCATCATTGACCAGATCGAAAAGATTAATAAGTTTTGACGATGAATGTAGCATAATGTTTCATTAATAATTATGAATTGTAATGAAGTCAATCATAAATTCTATCGGTCAAATCTCCATAAACCTGCAGCTTTAGCCCATTGCAATGCCTGATTAAATTCTTCCAGTGTTATGTATCTTCCCAGTGCAGGGTGTTCCCGTGCTCTGTATGCAGGGTGGTACTGAGCCATAATATTTATATAGGTATCAATTGAAAGTTTTGCAATTTCCTTAAACACCAGATCCGAGCGAGCACTATTCTCAGGGATCACCAAGTGCCTTATAAGCAAGCCGCGCTTTGCTATCCCATGTTCTATCACCAAATCGCCAGCCTGACGATGCATTTCCCTGATTGCAGCAGTTGCGTGGTGTGGATAATCAGGTGCACCGCTTAAATGTTTTGCAACTGTTTCATCCATGTATTTAAAATCGGGCATATAGATGTCTATTATGCCGTCAAGCAATTGTAATGTTTCCACCGCATCGTATCCGCCACTGTTGTATACCAGCGGAATAGTAAGACCGCGTTCAATTGCATACGGCAATGCTTCAACAATCTGTGCCGCAACATGTGTTGGGCTGACGAGGTTTATATTGTGGCATCCCTTTTGCTGTAATCTTATCATAACATCGGCTAACTGTTCGGGGCTAACCGGTTTACCGTTAGGCATCTGCGATATATCCCAGTTTTGACAAAAGATACACGAAAGGTTGCAATTGGCAAAGAAGATGGTACCGGAGCCATGACTTCCAACAAGGCATGATTCTTCACCAAAATGAGCATGGTATGTGGCAACTATCGCCATAACACCGGTACGGCATTTACCTGTTTTTATGCGCCGGTCAATTCTACATCGATGAGGACACAGCGTACAACAGGTAAGAATATTCTGTAAGGCATCGATCCTTTTTTTAAGCTCGCCGGTATGATAGAGTGTAAGATATGACGGATAATACATAACTATCCTTAGTTTGATCATTCCGTGAATACGAACCATAGATTGCTATAGAGCAAACCTTGAAATGATCTTTTAAAAAATCTTTATTTGCGTGTAATAGTGAAAGTATTTCTTCAATGTCTTTCATGGTTTTTTTATGGTCACATTCAGCATTATACTATACAATCATAATTTATATGATACTTTCAAAACAGCGATAGTACAATAAAAATGTATAATACTAATACATATCGGAAATGGCAAATATTGTCAAGAATATTGCTTTGTATTTATAAAATGCACATGAGGTATCCTTTACGGAACTCTATAGTGTTTATTTTGATCCATGGGGTTACGCATGTAATAATCATTTATTGTTTTAATAATATCATCTATTGCTGAAAGCTTGCGGATTATAGTAAAAAGCTCATGCCCAAAGGTGCAGTTTTTTGCAAAGTAAAAACAAAATCGGTGTGCCCTGCTTTTATGAAGTTTTTGCGGGAGCATTGTTTGTATGTTGGTAAGTACATCTATCCAGAGAGCAGCATGGTCGATAGTTACTGTTAATGGATTGTTATTGTAAAGAGCATTGCACAGTGCAAAAATCCACGGTTGTTGTACGGCTGCTCTGCCAATCATAATGCCGGCGCACCGTGTTTGATGTAACCGCTGCATGGCAAGCTGTGGCGTTGTAATATCACCATTGCCAATTATGGGGATTGCAGCATGCTTAACAATTTCATCAATGACATCCCACTTTGCGCTACGGCTAAAACCCCACTTTGCAGCTCGTGGATGCAGGGTAATGGCGTTAACCCCTTCATCCTGCAGCATCACAATGAACTGCTTTAAGTAGTCCATATCTATATCATGATACCCCGCACGCATTTTAACCGTTAAAAGGTTTTTTACCGCTTTACGGCAGCTTTTAACAATATCCCTTGCATGGCGCATATCTACAAGCAATTGCGCACCGCATCCAGCCTTAACGATATGGGGAGCACTGCATGCCATATTGATGTCGATGCCATCACAGCCATAATCCTGCAGGATGGAGGCGGCATTTGCCATGATAGCAGGATTGTTGCCAACTATTTGATAAAAAAAAGGTGTGTCAAACCCATGGCGTTGTACCAGTGGTTCATTGTGGGGTGCTTTTGCATTGATAGCACCGCTTGCAAGCATCTCAGAGTAGAGTACAACCTCACCGCAAAATTGCTTTATGACTTTGCGCAGTGCAGGTGTACTCACCTCTGCCATGGGAGCAAGGAAGAATGTATAGCTATGGTTGTTGATAAGCATTTAGCTATTGCAATGTGCATCCAAAACGGTCATTGGTATAGTGCGCTTTACTTGTTTTACCAAGAGCCGAAGCCGTTACACTCTTTTCATTATGGTCAACCGAATATGATGAAACAGGAAGGTCAAGTTTTGACCATTGCAGACATTGCTCTTCAGACCTTTGCTCAACAAATAAGCATGAACACATGAATTTAGAAAAAGCACCGGAAACCATTGGTCTAAAATTGTTGATATCATTCCAATTGGTTATCGTCACAATTCCAATGATGATTATTATAATAAACAGTATCATAACGAGTATTTTCATAATTTTTTTCATGGTATCACCTTTTACTAATACTATCGATTATAAGTTTTAAAAAAGTATTGATGTTAAATGTATCATCCCGGTTATCACCGGTATATACTATAACCATATCAAGAGAAGGTATAATAAAGATATACTGGCCCCAATGTCCCATGGCTATGAACATATCGTCAGGAGCATCGGGAAATGCTCGTTTCATATTTTTTTCCGGAATATCACGGTTAAGCCACCATAAAGCGCCATACGCTGGATCAGCCATATCACTTTTTGAAAGTTTGGTTGTATAGTATGCCGGGGCGATAGTTGTTGAATATGCAACCCATCCCTGGGGAAGTAAGCGTTTGCCTTCCCATATACCATCGTTTAGAAAAAGATAGCCAAACCGTGCCATATCCTGCGAAGTGGTGAAGATATATGAAGATCCGACAAATGTTCCTGCCACGTCGCGTTCCCATACAACTTTTTTCATACCAATAACGTTGAAGAGCTTTTCCCATGGATATTGCTCATATTCTCTTGCACTCATGGTATTTTTAAGCATAGCCATTAAAAGATTTGGGGTTGGACTGGCATATTCCCATTTTTCACCGGGATTTGCTTCCAGGTCCTGAGAAGCGGCATATGCAGCCATATCGGTATGTCCTATGGTAAACAGCATTGCATTTACCGTTGATTTAAGCGGTGAAGCTTCATACGTTTCATTTGAATACAATCCGGAGCTCATGCGCATAAGGTGATCAACGGTAATGTTTTTATGCTGTCCGCGATTTAACGAAGGATAAAATTTCCATGCAGGATCACTCAAGGATAATTTTCCTTCTTTTATTGCAATGCCAAAAAGGGCATTGGTAAATGATTTTGATACTGACCATGTAATGTGCACCTTGTTTCTGGTAAATTCACCGGCATACTTTTCATATACTATATAGCCATTTTTTACAATGATGACGCTATCAGTTCGTATGCCCTTGCGTTCAGATTCAGGTTGTAATCGTGAAAACGCATACAACTCCATTTTTTTTAGGTCCTGTGAGTTCATTCCCACATCTTCAGGTTTTTTAACCTTCCATTCTTTTGTTGGCCAGTAGTCCCGTTGAGTAGCTGGCTTTTTAAAATTTGATGTTCCAGTAACATTACCCTGTTGTTCATCTGCTTCTGTGATGCAGGTAAATAGTACAATTAAACAAACAACCAGAATACCTTTGATACTGTGTCTATTCAAATTGCTCATGGCACCCCCCATTAATTTTTTATTAGTACTACACTATTAGTACTACACTATTAGTACTACACTATCAGTAAAACAGTTATTTATGCAATACATAAAAAATAATATTTTTGACTGCTATTTTGCTTACAATATTCACATGCGATAATACAGACAGATATGATTTTTTACCACATTCGTGTTGACTTTTTTCATTGCCGGGTATAGTATTTATATTTTTACATTGCAATGAAAAAGGCTGATGTTTATCATAAAAAATCCAAACTATAGATGGTATGGTAAAGCATAACAATGCCTGAGTGGAATTGAAAGTGTGTGTATGAAAACAAAAAATTTAATCAACATAGAATTATTTCGAATGATACATATTAATAATGTACCACACATTCTGAAATATGGCATTACTCATAGATATTCAAAGAATAGTAATCCGGATTATGAAAATATTGGAGATATTTCTTTGATTGACACAAGAGAAAATAAAAAAATCAATGTCACTAATGGAGGCAGCACAATAATCAAAGAAATAAAGTTAGGCAATTATATACCTTTTTATTTTGGTGTAAGGATGCCTATGTTATACGTAATTCAGCATGGTGGCAACTTTGTAGAAAAACCAATACCACCGAGTGATATTGTCTATATTGTTTGTGACTTAGAAAAAATCATAAAATTGAGTCAAGAGTATTATTTTACCGATGGTCATGCAACTGATAACCTGACCACTTTTTATGATAGTAGCAAAATAAATGAAATAAAAAACATACTTGACTGGCAGGCTATCAATGCTCAATTCTGGGGAGGAGAGGAAAATTTGACAATTAAATGGGGCAAACAAGCAGAATTTTTGGTAAAAGGTGATTTGCCTGTAACCATCATCAAAAGATATATTTGCTATAATGATGAAGCTAAAAGCAGGTTGATGAGTTTTGGGATATTAGGGGAAAATATTGTAATTGATCAAAGTGCCTATTATTAATAATAGAGAGGGGGGTATGATGAAATATATTACAGGGAACATCCTTGAAAGTAAAACACAGGCTCTTGTTAATACTGTAAATATTGTTGGAGTAATGGGTAAAGGCATTGCTTTGCAATTTAAGAAAGTATTTCCTGAAAATTACAAGAAATATGCAGACGCATGCAAAAAAGGTGAAATAACTATAGGTAAATTATTCATTACTAAAGAAAATACGCTTTACGGTGAAAAACTTATTATAAATTTCCCGACTAAAAAGGATTGGAGAAAACCCTCAGAATATGAGTATATTGAAAAAGGTTTAGATGAATTAATTAAAATTATTGAAGAATATAAGATCACAAGCATTGCTTTGCCGCCTCTGGGCGCTGGCAGTGGTGGATTGGTCTGGAGTAAGGTTAAAACTATTATTGAAGAGAAGCTGAAGAATATTGATATTGAAATATTGGTATATGAACCGACAAAAGATATTAAAGAAAAGTTAAAGAAAGAAAGAATAAAGCTAACAGATGCAAGA